>MDTA01102368.1_pt1 | contig 38179 bp, 41 predicted proteins | sample 811151 | NCBI WGS metagenome assembly MDTA01 (sample SAMN05326648, study PRJNA326480) | marine metagenome | isolation source: seawater | place: Indian Ocean: South | collected 2010
GGAGAGAAGGATTCGAACCTCCGAAGGCATACGCCGGCAGATTTACAGTCTGCTCCCTTTGGCCGCTCGGGCATCTCCCCCGCAAAACTCTTTTTCAAATAAAAGACCTGCGAAGCTTAGAGCCACCGAGAGGACTCGAACCTCCGACCGACTGATTACAAATCAGTTGCTCTACCAACTGAGCTACGGTGGCAAATTTAAGTCACCAATACTCCACCCTGTTTTTCTTATTTTAATCTTTACCCGGTGGTAGCACTTTTTCAAAAAACACTAACTTTATTTAACTAAAGTTTTTGGAAATAGATGCTTACACACGCATCAAACGAGAATAAGGATGAAGCGTGTACAGCCTCATAACTTATTTATTAATTGAGAATATTTTCAATATTTTTTTTTCTGAATTTATTGTTACTTAAGAGTTTAGCTTCTTGGCTCTATATCCAGCCCCAATGTCTTCAACGCCCCATCCTTTATCTTCAACTAACTTCCTAATCTGATCAGCCGTAACCCAATCTTTTTCTTCTCTTGATATTCTTCTTTTCTCGAGTAGTTTTTTTATCTCGAGAGGAACATTCTCGGATTCGGATTTGATTACTCCAAAAATTGAATCAAAGGCTGATAGAAAGGACCATGCTTGAGAAAGAGTAAGGGGATCTTCAATTTTATTTCGCAATTTTTCATTCTGCATTCGCATCCATTTAAAAAAAACAGCCAATGCACCCGGAGCATCAAGGTCGTCATCTAACTTATCAATAAAATCGTAATATTCTTTTGGATAATTTTTGTCTCCCAGTGAGTCTGCACCTTTCTCAAATAATCTCATCTTAAATTCCGATAACCTTTTAACTATTCGCTCACCTTCTCTTTTTTTTGATTCAGACCAACTTATTTTTGTCCTGTAATGACCGGAAAGAAGTAAATACCTAATGCTCTCAGGAGAATAGCCCAACCTAATCAACTCACTGATATTTTTGAGGGTACCTGCTGATTTACTCATTTTCCCACCATCAATCAGTAAATGCTCTGAATGAAGCCAATAGTTCACAAATTTTTTCCCGCTTGAACACCTGGACTGAGCTAATTCATTTTCGTGATGAGGAAAAATATTGTCTCCCCCGCCGCAATGAATATCAAAATGATCTCCTAAAATTTCATTGCTCATCACTGAGCACTCTATATGCCAGCCGGGACGACCTTTTCCCCACGGAGATTCCCAATAAATATCTCCATCTTCCTTCTTCCAACTTTTCCATAGGGCAAAGTCTTGAGGGTCATCCTTATTATATTCATCATTTAGAATACGATTTGTTTTCTGCTGATTACTAAAAGCTAAGTTTGCCAACTGACCATATCTTTTGTAACTATTTATGTTAAAATATACTGAGCCGTCATCTTGTAGATAGGCATATCCTTTTCGAATTAGTTTCTTTATCATATTGATCATTTCTAATATAAAATCTGTTGCCCTAGGATATTCATTAGCTGGTTTGATTTTAAGTATTTCTGAGTCTTTGATGAATTGCTCTGTGTACTTTTTGGTGATTTTTCTGATTAGGACACTTTCCCCTTTTGCTTTTTTTATTGTCTTATCATCAATATCTGTAATATTCATGACATGATAGACATCATACCCACGATGTATTAAATATCTTTTTAAAAGATCTTCGAATAGAAAGGTTCGAAAGTTCCCGATGTGAGCATTATCATAAACAGTTGGTCCACAAGTATATAAACCCACATTAAATTGATTTATAGGCTTAAAAACTTCCTTCTTTTTCGATAATGTATTATAAAATTTGACTGCCATGTTAAAGACTGGTTTCGATGATTTTTTTGATCAATTCGGTATAGCTTATCCCTGCGCTTGATACCGCCATAGGTACAAGACTTGTACTTGTCAAACCAGGAAGGGTATTCATTTCTAAAAAGTAATATTCGCCAAATTTGTTCATTATATAATCAGCCCTTGCATAAACTTCACATCCCATAGAATTAAAAATATTTTTTGTATCAAATTGTATTTGATTTTTTATTTCGTCGGATATTTGAGCAGGACATAAATAATCGCTCATCCCTGGCATGTATTTACATTCATAATCATAATATTCATTTGCAGGAATGATTTCAACTATGGGATATGCTTTTCCCCCTAAAATAGTGACGGTAAGTTCCTTGCCTCTAAGATATTTTTCTAAGATAACTGTGGAACTGAACTTAAATGCTTTTTGAATAGCGGATTCGATGTCATCCTTACTTTTAACAATAGTTAAGCCCAAAGTACTGCCTTGGTCATTTGGCTTCACTACAAAAGGTACATCCATTTTGGGGGATTTATCTTTTTGAGAAAGTATTTGCCAAGCTAATGTTTTTAACCCTTGTTCTTGAACGAATTTTTTGCTTGCAGATTTGTCCATGCATAGCTTAGAGGCCTTAGATCCCGAACCTGTAAATTTTATATCATTTTCACCCATCCATTTTTGTATTTCACCATTTTCACCAATTCCACCGTGTAAAGCATTAAAAACAATGTCCGAATTCTTCAAATCTCTCAGGAGTTTTTTGTAATTATTTGTGAAAAAAAATTCTTCAACATTATAACCAATTGATCTGCATGCAGAAGCGACTCCAATACCCGTTTTTTTTGAGACATTGTGCTCACTACTTGGTCCACCCATTAAAATGGCAACCTTCAGTGACACAACTGCAACGCCCCATCGAGCAGATTATCTGCAATATAGCTTGGCTGATGAGATTGTTTAATCAATTTCCTAGTTTCTTTGCCATTACCTGTCATCACAAGCATTGTATCCAAACCTAAATTAGCTCCTGCTTCTATATCACAAAGTGAATCACCAATCATTAAACAATTTGTCAGACTTAAATTGAATTTTAATTGAGCCTCAAAAAACATACCCGGCCCAGGTTTACGTCTATCAGATGCATTGCTTGGATGATCTGTACAGGTTAAAATTCCTAAAAGTTCAATAGAGTTTCTTTTAAACTCATGTTTTATAAAATCATGAATTTCCTCCAGATCATCTTCTTTAATTATTCCCCTACTAATTCCCGATTGATTTGTTACAATACAAAACCGATTGCCTGCCTCAGAAATTTTTTTTAGTGATTCAATTGTAAAATCATAAAATGCAAAATTTTCAATTTTGTTTATGTAGCCAGGATCTGGATTCAATGTACCATCGCGATCTAAAAAAATACAATCGTATGTTTTCATTTTCCTCAACTCCGCTTTTTAATGTCATTATAATTTAAATTACTAAAAATAAAATATACAGCACCTATTATAACATAAGGAAAGAACATTGTTGCATGGGAAATTAGAGCATAGGATAAAGCTTTTTCACTGGAAATAAAATAGATAGCAATCAAACCATACTTCACACCGGCATCATAAGTTCCGGCAGCGCTAGGCAATGATGGTATAGCTATAATTAAGCCACCTATAATTAAAATTATACAGGCTCCAACATAACCAATATTAATATCGCAAGATATTAAAACTGCGTAAGTGCTACCAAGATAAAAAACCCAAATGATAGCAGTGGTTAATACAATACCCGTAAAGTTATTTACTTTGGTTAATAGAGTTAGACCGTTAAAGGTGTTTTCAAGGAATGGGAATATTTTTTCACCAAATTCTGATTTAGATAGGTCCCAATCTTTAATTTTTTCAACATACCCTAAATGATAAAAAACTATAATAGAAATAACTAAAGCTGTTGTAAAGAACACTAATGCGAGAATGCCTGTTTTCAGATTAGCGTTTTGAAATGGAAACCAGGGAGCTACAATCAGGATTATTAATATTAAAGAGCATAAGTCAATAATTCTTTCTAAAATTACAGTCCCAAATATTTTAGGGAATTGAACACTATACCTAGATGAAACAGCATGAGTACGCAACAGCTCTCCCAATCTAAATGGTAAAACATTATTTCCAAAATAACCTATCATCACGGAGCCAAACAAAATTTGAGTACTGACGTTTCTTATTGGTTTCAAAATATATTTCCAGCGCAAAGCACGTAAATAAGCAGCTGAAATCAATAGAAATATACCGATTGACAAAGGTATCAATCGGACATTAAACAAATGAAACATTAATTTTTCGTAATTTACCTTATTAAACGAAAAATATATTCCAACTAAACTAAAGAAAATACTTACTATTAGTTTCGAGTACTTATTCACGAAAATCTATTTTCTCAAAATCATTTAAATCAATTTTTGCTAGCTTTTCAGGATCATATTTAATAATGGAAGAAATTTTTATTTCTGTATTAAAGTAATTTTTAGACGTTAATGAAATGGCATAAGGCTGGCCAGTTTTTAATCCTATTAAAATTGTGCCGGATAAATCTGGATCCAACAGATTAAACCGGACTTTGTAATACTTGTTCTCAACTTTATAGCCATTAAATGAAAGAGATCTACTATTTCCTGACAGAATATTAAAAATGTTTAAATCTTCAGGCGTTGAATAGTCGTATATAATTTGCTTATATTTTTTATTTATGGTCGTGATCAGACTATCTTGAAAGATAATTCGACGAAATTCATCATCAAAAAAATAGTGATTTTTTTTAATTAAATAAAAGTCACCTTCTGTATTAAAAAAAACGTTGTTCTGAACTTGGTTAAATTCAAGTTTGAATTTCAAAGAACCTGATTGATTTAAATACTTTAAAAATTTTTCATAGGGATTGTCAGACGGAAATATCAAACCTTGAGTTAATATTGCCAAAACCTGCACTGTTTTCATTAGGTTCAATCTCGTATCATCTCTAAATATGTCTCATCAACTAAGACCTCGCGAGCCTTGCTTCCTGTGAATGGACCCACGATTCCAGCTTGTTCCATCTCGTCAATTAATCTTGCAGCTCTTGAATAGCCTACTTTTAATCTCCTTTGAAGCAATGAAATCGAGCCTTGTTGGTGGGTAATTACCAGCGATATCGCATCATGAAACATTTCATCTTTCCCAGAATTGGCTTCAGATCCTAAATCATTATACTGGGATTCTCTTACTGAAGGAAGAATTAATTCGTCTGGCTTTGGTTGTTCAACTACATGACTCATGATTGATTCTATCTCATCAAGAGATAAGTATGCATTGTGCATTCTGAATACATCCGAACTTCCAGTACCAAGATGTAACATATCTCCTCTTCCAATCAACTTATCAGCTCCAGGTTGGTCAATTATTGTTCTAGAGTCTATTTTGCTAGCAACTTGAAAAGCAATTCTTGATGGAAAATTAGCTTTTATAACCCCAGTAATTACATCAACGGATGGCCTTTGAGTAGCAATTACAAGATGAATCCCAACTGCTCTAGCAAGTTGAGCTAATCTTGCAATAGGAGCCTCAACATCTTTGGCTGATAGCATCATCAGATCTGCTAGTTCATCAACTACTAGAATGATATACGGCATTATAGCTTCATTGTTTTTGAGCATTTTTTCATTATATTCACTAATATTTCTTACAACGGCATCAGCAAGAACATTATAACGCCTATCCATTTCTTTTTCTAAGGCTCTAAGAGCTAATATTGCATTATCTACAGAAGTAATAATCGGTTCCTTAATATCTTCCATTTTTAATAAATGATAATCGGCAAGTTGCTTGTATAGAGTCATTTCAACTTTTTTAGGATCAATCATGACAAATTTTACTTCATCTGGTGTAGCTCTGTAGATTATTGAACAAATAATTGTATTTATACATACTGATTTACCAGAACCAGTAGTCCCAGCAATAAGTAAGTGAGGCATTTTTGCTAAATTCAATATACTTATTTCACCAGATGTGGTTTTACCAATAGCTAAAGTCAATAGCGATTCAGCACCCACAAATTCCTGACTATTTACTACTGATTTAAAAAAAACAGTAGCAGGATTGCGGTTTGGTATTTCAACACCAACTGAAGATTTTCCTGGAATTGGAGCAATAACTCTCACACTACTTGCTTCCATTACCCTTGCAAGATCATCAGCTAATTGGACAAACTTGTTTACTCGGACCCCTTCTGCAGGCTCTACCTCAAAAAGGGTAATAATTGGACCTGGGTGAACATTGACAACTGTACCTTCAACACCAAAGGTTGACATCGATTGTGTTAAATAATTAGCTCGCTCTACTAATTCATCTCTGCTAAGATTGTCGGATATATTTACTGGGTTCTCTAAAAGTTCAGATGATGGAAGTTGGTATTTTCGTTTTGGTTTTTTCCTCTCAACTGCTTTATCGATATCAACCTCTTCAGTTTCTTTGATTTCTTCAATATTTAGGTTTTGTTTTTCTTTATCTGCTAATATTGGTTGGTCTTTATTTTTTTCTTTAATCGGTTTTTGTAAACTATCTTTTAAATAATCTTTAGAACTTTCTACATTATCCAACTTAGGTATTTTATTTTCAGAGTAATTATCTGAAATCGCACCATTATCCTCAAGAGTTTCTTTCTCATTTGGATCGGTTTGAAAATTTGAACTATCAGAGTTTTCGGTTAAATTATTCTGCTCTGTGTGATACAGTTCTTTATCTCTTTTCTTACTGATTTTTTCTTTTAATTCTTCTGTGTGTTTGCGTTTTAATTCTTCTTTTCTTCGATGATTATATTTACTCTTTTGATTTTTAATCCATGCTTCAGATCTTTTAACAATAAAGGTTGTTAATCCGTAATAATTGATGTTAAAAACACCTCTAAATAATATGAGCCAACAGGAGATTAAAAATAATATTGTACCCAAATAATGAAGCCAATCTAATAGGAGGTTTGCTATGAGTCCTCCGATTAGTCCTTCAAACGTATAATTATCTGAACTTGAAATACTCTTGAACAATACGCCTGAGGTAATCGATATTAGTAATATTGTGTTAAAACTGTAGAAGACTATTTTGTGAATTTCATTAATTTTTTTATTACTAAAAAGGGTCCATCCCAAATGCAGACCCACAAAAGGAACAATTAAAGTTGCATAACCGAACCCTAACTTTATAAAATAATGTGATAGGTATACCCCTAGAATACCCATTGCATTTTCAACCTTTAAATTAGGCGAAATACTAGGTTCCTCATTGGAATTGTAAGTTATCAAGCTTACAAAGATAAATATTGATAAGGTAGCCGAAAGGATACCAAGGATTTCTAAACGGCGTTTATCATTCATAAATAGTGTTTATGGTATGTGAATCAAACAGGTTAAAAGGTACTAAAACTAACAGACTTTTTGAAGAGTAAACATTATTGGGTTTACCAAGATGAATTTCAATTATAATTATTTTATTTTTTAGTGGTGCAACGAACCTTCTTTATAAAATGGGGGATTAATAATCGTTGCATTTTTTTCATTCCCACGTACTTTAACTTTCACCAAATTACCTGTTTTGGCATGATTAATATCTATAAAACCTATACCTATTCCTTTTTTTAAGGATGGGCTCATGGTTCCACTTGTTATCTTACCTACTTTTTTGCCATCTTTTTTAATTTGATAACCACTTCTAGGTATTGATTTTTCATCCAAAACAAGACAAACTAATTTTTTCCTTATTTTTTTTTTTAAGTTTAATAATGAACTCCTTCCAATAAATTTATTTTTTTTCATGGAAGTTATCCAACCCAATCCTGCCTCAAACGGATTTATATTTTCATTTATCTCATTTCCATATAGTGCATAGTTCATTTCCATTCTTAAAGTATCCCTACATCCAAGTCCCACAGGCTTTATACCATGATCTTTTCCAAGGTTTAAAATTTCTTCCCATAAAGCAATAACATTTTTTATAGTAGAAAAAATCTCGTAACCTAGTTCGCCTGTATAACCTGTTCGTGATACCATACAATTGATACCATTTAATTGAGCATCTTGAAAATGGTAAAATGACAATTCATCTATGTCAATACTTAAATTATTTCTTAATACATCAATCGATGATGGGCCTTGAATTGATAATATTGATACCTTGTCTGTTTGATTTTTTATTTTCACGTCTTCAATATTATGTTTAAACAGCCAACGAATATTTTTTTCAGTATTAATTGAATTGAACACTAATAAGTAATCGCATTCTCTATCATAAACAATGAAGTCATCAATCAAATTTCCATTTTCATTACACATTGCTGAATATTGAGCTTTTCCTGCTGAAAGGGACTCTATATCGTTAGTAGTAACTTTTTGAAGAAATTGTTTTGATCCATTACCTGAAATGATAACACTACCCATGTGGCTAATATCAAAAAGTCCGACCTTTTCCCTAACTGCGTTATGCTCATCAATAATTGAACTATAGTAAAGAGGCATGGCATATCCCGAAAAATTTACTATCTTAGCATTATTATGAATGTGCCAATCATGAAGTTTTGTTTTTTTTGAGTTTATATCATTCATTGATCATGACATTAATTTTGATAATGCAAGTTTAATATTTGTTTCAAGCTTTGTACTTATATCTCCCTTTTTATATAATTCCATCAGCACTTTTTCTGAATCCCGTGGTTTAAAACCAAGTGAGCTCAAGGCATTTACAGCATCATTGAACAGCTGAGTTTCTTTTTGATTAATTTCTTTAAATACGACACTCTCATCTTCAGTTTTAAGAAATTTTTCTTTTAGCTCTAAAATGATTCTCTTTGCAGTTTTTGCTCCAACCCCAGGTATTGCGGTTAAACTCTTGACATCACCATCTATTATTCTTTGCTTAAGTAGTTCTGGATTTGTACCGGATAATATAGTAACTGCGAGCTTAGGGCCTATTCCATTAATGTTGATTAGACTTTTAAAGGTTCCTCTCTCCTCGTTTGTGGTAAAACCGTATAAATCAAGCACATCCTCGCGTACATGCAAATATGTTAAAATTACGGCATCTTTACCAATATCAGGCAGAGATTCGATTCCATTTAAAGACATTAAAACGGACATGCCAATACCATTTACATTTACAACAACTTGTTTATGAGTTTTCTTTTGGATGCATCCTTTTATATTTTCTATCATTTTATTCTGAACTGATTTAAGTAACAAATACCAACAGCCATCGCATCTGAAATATCAAGGGACTTTGGTTTTTTTTTGAGATTTAAAATGTTCATCACCATAAATTGAATTTGTTCTTTTGATGCAGCACCATTTCCACATACGGCCTGCTTAACTTTGCGAGGGGCATACTCAAATACATCAATATTTGCTTGAGCTGCAGCAAGAATTATCACTCCCCTTGCTTGTCCCAACCTCATGGCAGATTTTACATTTTTGCTGTAAAAAGCATCCTCAATGGCTAGAGTTGAAGGTGTAAATTTATCAATTACCTTTGACATTTCTATGAATAAATAACTCAACCTTCTTTCAATGGTAGATTTAATTGGAGGCTTTATAAGTCCGTATGCAATTAAGCTAGTCTTCTTTTTAGCTTGTTTTAATAAACTGAAGCCAGTGGCACCTAAACCAGGATCAACGCCTAAAACTTTTGTCATTTATTTAGTAACAATTTCATTATCGTCAAAATCAAAATTAGAATAAACTTGATTAACATCAACATGATCATCTAAGGTTTTGAGAAGATCTAAATTATTTTTTGCATCAGATCCCGAAACTTTGTGCATATTTTTAGGGATCATCTCAACTTCACAAGTCTCGGACACAAAGCCCTCTTCCAGGAGAATTTTGTTAGTGCTAATTAAATTTTCATAGTCAGTAATAACTGAGTAAAACTGGCTGTTCATTTTAAGATCCTCTGCTCCACATTTTAAGGCAGCATTAAATAAATCATCATCAGTTCTTTCACTTTTACCTATAACAATAATTCCTTTTTTTTCAAACATCCACGATACGGATCCATTTTCAGCAAGATTCCCACCAAACTTGGAAAATATATGTCTTATATCTGAAACTGTTCGATTTTTATTGTCTGTGATTGTATCAATGATAATTGCGACTCCTCCGGGACCAAACCCCTCATATGAGCAATCCTCATAATGAACATCGTCCATCTCCCCTGAACCTTTTTTTATCGCACGAGATATTTTCTGAGCTGGTATATTTTTTGATTTAGCATTTGTGATGGCTTTACGCAATCTTGGGTTTGAGTCCGGATCAGCACCCTCTAACTTACTGGCAACAGTAATCTCTTTTATAATTTTCGTAAATATTTTACCCCTCTTGGAGTCTTGGGCACTTTTACGATGCTTTATATTAGCCCATTTACTGTGTCCCGCCATCACCGAGTAAATGGGCTATTAATTATTTCCCATTCCATAATGCTAAATTTTATCAACTAAAATTCTACTCCTGACAATCCAAATATTTTTTATTCCCATTTTTTCAAGTTTACTCTTTTCCACATCAGCATTTTTTTTGTATAAAAAATCTCCAACTCTTAACTTATACAAGGGAGCTTCGAAGACTACGTATATTTCTTGACCCAATAAGTTCTGAAAATAATTGACAATTGAATCAGCGGTTGGCTTTGAAGAGGTCTCATAAATCTGAAGACGAAACCCTTCATTTGACAATTTTCTCATATTTTTTAATGAATCTAATACCATGATTTGGGAGGTTCCAAAAATACCGTCCATAACAGCAGGGGCACTTGGTGGTTTATCCAGAACTGAATTCATGTCAAACCAGAAAAGGGAATCTTGGTTAGTAAAGTTTTGTGGAATTGATAATAATAATAATAATAATGATAAAGTTTTCATCACAGATTCCGCACCGATTCAATTGGAATCCAACCTTTTTTCCCATCAACCAGGAGGATTTCATACATATTACTCTGGACCTTATCAATTTCTACAAGAGCACCCTCATTTAACTGAAAAAGTAATAAGGAATTAGAACTGAGGGGACTTGAATAAGCTTTTACATTATTAGAAATAATTACTCCAAAATTAGATTTGCGGTTTTGGTAATATTTATCTGCAAAAGTTCCATGAATAACTATTAGTAATATAATTAAAAACCCCATGACATATTTATAAAAAATTGCATTGAAGTTTCCTGTTTTATGCAACAAAAATAAGAAAGATTGGAGAAACAACATTATGCTTCCGAGGTACAAAAATTCTTTTAATGATAAATATTTTTTAAAATTTCTATACAATTTTAATAAAACAAACGTTTCTGGCATTTTAATTCGATCTGTTAGTCTAGCTTGAGTTACTTCAATATTATGGAGTATATCTTCATCTCTTGGTGATAAGGATCGTGCTTTAAAAAATGCCCATTGTGCTAAACCAATAGAGTTAGTTCTAAAATAAGCATTCCCTAAATTGTAATATAGATCGCTGTTTTCATATCCGCTCGCAATTATAGCTTCATAATGTTTGATTGCATCATTGTAGTTTCCCTTAATTATCGCTTGATTCCCATCCTTGAATAGTTTAAGAGGGCCCTCGTATGCTGATATGAGGTTATTTACAATCAGCATAAATGTGCATATTTTTATCATAGAAGATCGTCTATTTCTTTTAAGATAGATTTTGCTTCAACAACAATTGTTGACTTTTTTTCTTTTCCACCTGGAGCAAATTGGCCTGCATCACAATCCTTTAATAGTCGAATTAAACTGTTTTTGTGATCTGTAGTTAAACGATCAGAAATTAATTCATCAACTATTGTGGGGTCTAAATTATGTGAATCCAAGGATAATTTATTTTTCAGATAAAAATGAATTGACCTACTCACAACATTAAATGGATCATTATTTACAGTTTTCAGGTCCTTAAGAGCGATCTTTAAAGCTTTTCTTCTGTGATAAACCCGAGTGTTTTTTGATCTATTACCAGTTACTTTAGTTATTATCTGTGGAGAAATGAAAATAAATATTGACAAAATATAAAAAACATAAATTGAGTTGGGTACCCAATTCTCTCCTATCCTAGAAAAAGAAAGTTCTCCAGTATGTATGAATCTAATGTCCTCTCCCATTAACTCTATTTCTTTTTTAGTAAAACCAGAATTATTATATTTTATTTTATTAGGTTCTTGGATATCAATTTTAATTTCTTTTGTTTCGGCTTTCAGCCATTTTCTCAATTTCGGATTAAAATAAGACATATTTAAGCTAGGGATTATGGCATTTCCAGAAGACCTGGGGATCAATATATACTCCCAAGTTTGAATTCCTGTTAACTCATCTCGAAAAGCATCTTTTGAAAAATTTTCCGTTGGAGTAAACACCTCCAATTGTTCTGGAAAAGTAATTTTTGGTAAAGAAAATAATCCTAAATTTCCAGTCCCTTTTAGGGATACAATATATGTAAAACCCTCATTTATTTTCAGTGAATCCGGATCATCTATTTTGGCTTCAATTGAAAAAGAGCCGACAGCGCCACTGTAATTTTCTGGAATAGGTCTAGGGAATTTATTTACTTTGAAATATATTTTTTTTGAAACCAAGACTTTATTAACCTTTTGAGAAAAAAAAGAATCGAAAAATGGATCAAAAAAGGGATCTCTTCTTCTATTTTTCTTTTTAACCTCAATCTGAGCATTAACACGCAATGATGGTATTACATGCTTATCTGCCGCTATCGGGAAAAGGGCTATTTGGCTAAGTATTGCCACCCGATAATTGACACCATCATACCTGCCATTACTAAAATTTAAACTATTTGGAGAAAAAATATTTTCTTTCCAAAAACCTTCGAATTCTGGAATTTCAAAAGGTTGAATATTTATATTCTTATTTGTATAAAGCTTATATGTAAGGGTTATTTGCTCTCCTAGGTACCCTTCAACTTTATCTATTTCTGCGATAATGAAAACATCGCTATTTTTTCCATCAGTGAATTTTTTCACTAAAATACTTATTGGTTTGGTTTTGAATGACTTATCTCCAACTTTCCCTATTAAGGATGGAATAAAAAGAGAGCCCTCTTTTTTAGGTGACAATGACCAGATAAGTGAGCGCGTATTTTTCATTGCGCCATTTAGCCACTGAACATTAGTCTGCTGACTTGGTCCACTTATGATATTAAAATCGTTTTCCAGAGGTTTTAGATCAACTTCTGGAAATGTTTTTGAGCCTTCAGTTTCGATTGATAATTTTAATAATTCATCGAGAGTGATTTGATTTCGATCAACAGATACTTTAATTGTCTGTCCAATTATTGAAGACATGAAACAAATAAAAAATAATGATCTAGTCACCAATCATTCTCCATTTTTATTTTTTTAGACCTTTTTATTTGTCTTTTTTGATTTATCTGTTCAGAGTCTTTGAGAGCATTTAAAATAGCCTCTGCGTGAGGGTTTTTATTTTTTTCTATTTCGGAATCATTTGGTTGGGTTTTTTTGCTATTATCATCATTCCCTTTTTTTTCTTCTTTTTCTTTTTTATCAGATCCACCATGATTTGAGTCTTCCTTATTTTTGCTAACTTGATCACTATTTTCGTTGTTTTCGTCTTTTTTTTCTTTTTCATTTAATTGATTATTTTCTTCAGATTTTTTATCACGCTCATTTTTTTGGTTATCTTTTCCGCTATCCTTTTGTTGTTTATTCTGTTTTTCTGTTATCCTTCTTTTTAATAATTCATAATTAATTTTAGCATCATGATTTGAAGGATCAAATTCAATAGCTTTTTTAAAAAACGCTAAGCTTTGCTCTAATTCACCCCTTTCATTAGATAAAGAACCAAGATTGTATAAAGCTTTTGATTTTAAAATTTTATTATTTGTGTTTAGTACATCATTAAATATGGTCTCGGCAGCTTCAGGTTTATCTGTTTTGTATAGAGTTGCACCTAAACCAAACATTGCGGCATCATCTTGATTCCTATGTTCAAGTACATATTCATAGTATTTTTTTGCATCCTCATATTTTTCGGCATTATAGAGACTTTGTCCCTTATCTTGACAAAAAATAATCGTGCTGGCTAAAATAAAAGTTTTGATAAGTATATACATCTAATATTTACTAGATTGTTGTGTTGGAATTAATAAACCGATCATAAATAATAATAGTGATAAAATACTAATCAACTGATATCTATCTTCATAATCAGAGTATTCATGAGTACTTATTGTTTTTTTGTCGAGACTCGTAATTGTTTCCAAAATATCTTTATGGCTATCACGATTATTATCAAACCAAAAAAAACCTCCATTACCTATACTAGTAATTTTTTGGAGTATTTCTTTATTAATCTTACTTGTAATTAATTTTCCATTTTTATCCTTTTTATATTTTTTTATTCCTTTATTATTTTTGAGCTCTGGTATCAAGCCACCTTGCTCTGAACCCACGCCTACAGCATATATTGACAAACCCATTTTAACAGCTTGTTCAGCCGCTTTGATAGATTCTCCCTCATGGTCCTCTCCATCAGTAAATATAATTAAAACCTTGTATTTATCTTTTTGTTCCGAAAAAGCTGAAATTGAAGTTTTCATTGCAGAACTAATTGAGGTACCTTGAGTTGGAATTATTTCAGTATCAATTTGATCCAGAAATAATAAGGCTGCATCATAGTCCGTAGTCAACGGTAGATATAAATGACTAGATCCCGCAAATACAATTATAGCCACCCTATCACCTTTCAATTTTCTTATTAATTGGCCAATTTCAAATTTTGTTTTCTCTAATCTACTCGGCTTTACGTCTTCAGCATTCATACTTGTCGAAGTATCTAGAGCTATAACTAAATCAACTCCTTTTCTTTCAATTGGTCTTACTTTAGTACCAATCTGTGGCCCAGTAGAAGCAATGGTCAAAAAAAATAAACCTAGCATTATTATTCTATTCTTCCATAAAATTTTATTTTTGTCAAGTTTTTCTTCTAAAGTCCTTAAAACTTTCTCAGATGCATTAGGTAAAGAAGAACTCAAATCATTCTTTTTGTATTTTAAAATCAAAATAACAATTATCTGGAGTACTATAAAAAAAAACATCCACGGGTATTTAAAAGACATTATGTCACGCTCCTGAACAGTATTCTTCTTGAAAACTCCATAGATAATCCTAGTATAAGGGCAGGAATTAGAAACCAACCATATAGATCTTTGTACTTTATATACTCACGAGTTTCTACCTCTGACTTTTCTAACTTATCAATTTCTTCATAAATGGTGGATAAAGCTTTTTCGTCAGTTGCTCGAAAGTACTTGCCGCCTGTTTTATCAGCGATATATCTGAGCGTTTCTTCATCTATTTCATTTCTAATTAAACCCCTATTAGGAATTCTAGTGTAAGATTGATCTGTGCCTGCTCCTACTGTGTAGATCTTAATACCATATTCAGCAGCTAAGGAAGTGGCTGTTCTTGGATCAATTTCTCCAGAATTATTGCTTCCATCAGATAAAAGAATCATCACTCTACTTTTTATATCACTATTACGCAACCTGTTTGTCGCATTTGCAATAGCCATCCCTATTGCGGTTCCATCATATTCTTTCGAAGCTACATTGATTTCTTTTATTAAACTTTTTAATATTCCTCGATCCATTGTTAGTGGGCATTGTATAAAGGATTGTCCAGCAAAGACAAGAATTCCAATTCTATCATTTTGTCGTCCAGCTATAAATTCTGACGCAGTCCTTTTTACTGCTTCTAGGCGATTTGGACTAAAATCATCAGCAAGCATACTACTACTTATATCTAATACCATCATTAAATCCACAATATTTACCTTAGTTTCAATTAAATTATTTGTTAGTCTAGGTCTTGATAATGCAATGATAATTAATGTCATCACTATAAAATAGGTCAATAATAATAAATTAGATTTTTGAGATCCTCTTTTTATGATGTTCCTTGAAAAAAAGATTGAAGATGAATAAGTGACTAATCCCTCGTTGACTTTCCTTCTTTTTCTGTACCAGTATAGTATAATAGGAATAAAAGTTAAGAGTATTAAGAAAAGGGGATTTTGAAAATCCATAAGACAGTATTTTTTTAATATCTTTTTTCAGAAAACATTGGTCAAGATTTTAAGTACCTACGAACTTAAGTTTGAAAAATTAATCAAAGCTAATTGTTATTTTCATTCTCAGATTCATTTTTAACGTCATCAGTAGCATCCAAAATTTGATCTTTCCCTGTATTCACTGCGTCTTTGAATTCGGTAATGCCTTTTCCCAGGCCCCTCGCTAATTCAGGTAATCGTTTTGCTCCAAACAATAGCAAAACGATCAAGAGGATAATTATTACTTCCCCAGTGCCTAAATTAAAAAATGCAAAAAATAAATCGCCAACTTTATTCATTTTAATAACCTCATTTATCAACGGAAATATCGTAAAATATAATAAGCAGTAGCTATGCCAATCACACTGGTAAAATTAAAATTAACCGCTAAACCAAATTTTAATGTAAGGATTTTTAAGTCCAAAATAATGACACCAATCTCATTGCCAGCTAAACCTCCAATATCAAGCGATACACTTGTTAAAAAAAAATCTTTTACAACTCCTTGAGGTAGAATCCATGCAAAAAGATTTCCCACCACCCCTCCAATTGCAGCACCAATAAAAAGTCCTACAAGAATTAACGATACATTCCTCTTTGACATTACCTTATTTAACTACCACTATGATCTATTTGTGATTGAATAGAATTCCGTCCTGAGAAGGTTAGCCATCTAAAAATATTCCAACCTATATAAAGTAATGACATTGGAAATAGAACCAAACCTCTATAAACAAAAAAGAGTATTAACCATAAAATGAATGAAACCAGAAAAAACGAATTAGCTTTACCAGATTTAAACGAAAGTAGAGGAAATTTATTAAATGAGATTGGAGATACCATTAAAACCCCCAAACTTGCAACTAACATGAGTGCAGTTCTAGGGTCACCGTAACTTCCATACAAATCCTTACAAAAAAACAAATATGCAAAAAGGGTAATTGTTGATGCCGGTGTTGTGAGCCCTATTGTGAAAGGTTGTGATTTTATCTCAGATTTTTCTAGGTTGAATTTTGCTAACCTAATTGTTCCAAACATTAATGGAATAAAACTTATAAAACCACCGAGTAAAGTTGGTAAACCATCTACGTATAGCGAATAAATTAAAACTGAGGGCACTACACAAAAAGACACTGTGTCTGCCAGAGAATCAAATTCCATTCCAAATTGTGAATCAATCCCAAGAACCCTTGCTACTTTCCCATCAAATGCATCTAAGATAGCAGCAAAAAGGATCAAGGTCCCACCTTTAATAGGTTCGCCCCCTAAGATTAAAACAATAGAGAAGAATCCTAAAAACATGTTTAGTAAGGTTAAGATATTCGGAATAAACCGTTTTGTGCTTTTTTTACGAGACTCATGATTACTAATCATAATTGTTACCTAATACATATTTTATATCTATTTGCTTATAACCTAATAATACACATAAAATTAGATCTTTTAGAAAAAAAACATTTTTTTTGTCTAATTAAAATTAGGGTTAGGACAAGATTTTTTATTTTATGCAACATTAGATAGTAATTTTAGTTTGGATTATATTTTCCAAGACGAATTTTAAGCTTAATTTTTTTTTTATTTTTATATACCATTAGACTTAATTCATCTCCAGATCGTAAATCGTTTTCCAATATTACTTTCCTGATGTCGCTGGGCCTTGAGACTCTTTCATTATTGACAGTTAGTATTACATCCCCAGGATTAAGACCAGCGTATTGGGCAGGACTTTTATCACCCACATCAACTACAATAACTCCATAATTAAAGGGTATACTAAGGTAGTTAGCAATGCTCTTAGTTACGGGTTGTACTTGTAAACCAGTAGAATAACCTCTGTCAACATGGCCCGTTAAGCGGAGCTCTTTAGCTATTCTTTTTGCAGCATTTATTGGTATTGCGAAACTAATTCCTATTGATCCTTTTGAATAATCAGATCCAGTAAAAATAAATGTATTAATACCTATGACTTCCCCAAGAGCATTCACCAGTGGACCTCCAGAATTTCCAGGATTAATTGCAGCATCAGTTTGAATCATATCTTGGAATACTTTTCCTGATTTTTGTTGACCAAAGTCCATATGTGTAGCGCTTATTATCCCGGCACTAGCAGATGGTTTGTTACTAATTGAAAATAATTGAAATGGATTACCCATTGCTATGATCCATTCTCCAATTAGAAGATCATCAGAGTTCCCTAATTCAGCATAAGGAAATTTTCTGCCCTCTAACTTAAGGAGTGCCAGATCTGTGGTCTCATCTGAACCGATTAGTTGAGCCGAATACTCATCACCTCCAGATAAAATTGCTGTGATTCGTTCAGCAGACTCGATTACATGTTGGTTAGTCAAAAGGTATCCATCAGGGCTAATTATGACACCACTACCTGAGGATTGCATAGGGAGAATATCTCGTGGAAAAGCTATACCAAAAAACGGATCATACGAGAAAGATGATCTCTTCTTTTCAACATTTATACTAACAACTGCTGGACCAACTTTCTCTATAGCCTCGGTGATTGCTGTCCTTCTAGTGCGCGAAATTGGATCAGCAAAAAGAATATTTACGAATATAAAAAAAAGAAGGAAATTATTCAGATAATTCATAACTAACTTTTTCAAGGAATAATCCACAAGGTGGTGCTTTGCTTACCTTTGCATTTTTTTGAGGATTATCCAATAGCGAACTAAACTCTTCTAATGATTTTTTATTTTGGTTCACCATTATTATTGTTCCAACTAAATACCTAACCATATGATGTAGAAAACGATTACCAACAATAAAAAAATTAATAAAATCTCCTTTGACTTTCCACTCAGAATCAATTATTGTGCAAATAGTATTTTCTTTATGTTTTTGAAACTTACTAAAAGATAAAAAGTCATGATCTCCCAATAAACATTTTGAGATAGAATTAATTCCTTCAATTCCATCAATTTTAAGATACCAAGCTTGGGTACGATAAAATATTGATTTTCCGGTGTATATTTGATATCTATATTTTCTCGAAATAGCATTAAACCTTGCATGAAAATTTTCTGAAACTTTTTCTACATGCATAATATGACAATCTTTATCGAGAAATGAATTCATTGCATTTTTTATCACATTCTCACTCTTTGAACATTCAAAATCAGAATGCGCTACCTGAGCTATAGCATGAACACCTGTATCTGTTCTTCCAGAACCATGGATGGGAATTCTCTTTAATGTATTCATAAACCTCATTAACGCTTTTTCAACCTCACCTTGTACTGTTCTTTTATTTGGTTGAAGTTGCCAACCAAAAAAATATGTCCCATCATATTGAATAATTAATTTATATCGTGACATAAAAGTGTGTTAGAACAAATAATATTAAAGCAAAAATTATTATAATCAAATCATACCAATGCAGCGGTAAAAAAGGATATACAGTTCTTGGGAATGAAATACCATACCCCCTCCCCTTTACAATTAAACTAATTTGATCTGCCTTATTTATAGTCATAAGTATGAAATCTGGTATATTCTTTGCTATATTTTTGAATCGTCTATATGGTGTAAAATCCTTATTCTGTGATAAAATACTTTGAGATATTTCAGCTTGCTCAAAATCATCTTGAATTTTTGGGAACAAACGAATTGTAATTTCAAAAAAAAGGAATGCATCCTCAACCCACTTCCAACTTTTACCAATCATAAGCCAATTACTTCTGAGTCCAATCATAAAGTCCTCTGATTTAGACTGAACTATATAAATAGTCATAGCAGCTATAACTATAAGAAGCCTTGTTGTTGCAAAAAATACACTTAGAAAAGCCTCAATAATTGTTTTTTCAGAAACAGTAATTGTAATAATAAAAAAAAATAGACCTGTCATGGGAAAAAATTTTAAAAAGGGTACTAGCCTTTTTTTAATTTCTATCCATTCCAACCTATTATTCAAAAGGATGAAAACACATAATGCTAAATGTGATGAAATATGGACTAGGGTGTCAGAAAATAATGTAGATAGTGAAAAAATTAAAAATAAATAAAATCTGGTTAACGGGTTCATAAATCAATAAAAATTTATATTAATTCTATAAAATATATTGCCCTTTCTATTAATGATGGGCTGAAAAGAAATTCGATTAATTTTATTCGATCTGACAAGGTATAGTGCATCAATTGATGAAACGATATGATTTAATACAATTCCACCAATTATAAAACTCCCAGTTAGGGATATCTTATCAGCATGTATTCGCATGTTTTCAAATTTTTTCCTATTTTTGTTACTGTCCCAGTACCAATCATAATTTGACCCTTGAGTGTATGTATTCTCAGGCTCTCGAAAACGTAAATGTTCATTATTATAATGTTCAATCGATTCATAATTACCAATATCTACCCAGTACTTATGATCTTTTGCATGAGTTTTTACTCCCGCATGATATGAAGCAAAAGAGATATACTTTTTTTCTTGGTGAATATTAAAAACGATTGAGCTAAGGTAGCTCGTCCATAAAAAAATTTCAGAATAATAAAATATTCTCGCTCTTTTCTTCTCTCCTAAACTACTCTCCCCCCAGCCGGGCATAATGATTGATTTAGTAACTGGGTGTAAGGTCTGGTTCTGTGCCAGTATTACTGAAAACTTGGTAAGGAAAATAATTAAAATTTTAAAATACATTTTAGTGGACCAATTATTATGAATATTACAAAACATATAAGTGCAAATAAATCACCAAATTTATTATATAAACTTCCAGATTTAAAAAGGTGGATTTTTTGTTTAAATACTGCTGTTTCCCCTAAATTTATTTTTTTAATAACTTTTCCTGTTGGCATAATGACGCCAGAGATACCTGTATTACCTGATCGTACAACTGTCACTCTGTTTTCAATAGCTCTCAATCGAGCTAACTCAAAATGTTGGTAAGGACCAGCAGATTTTCCGAGCCATCCATCATTTGCTTGAATCATTAAGATATCTGCACCATTTCTGATAAAATTTTTGGCAATGTGCGGAAAACTCGATTCATAACATATCAAATCTGAAAAATTAAATTGTCCCAATTGAAAAACCTTGTATTCACTACCTGACTGGAAGACACCTCTATCTATATTTAAATTTAATTTAGAAAGGGGATGCTCAATATTAGATAATAGATCATATTCTGCAAATGGGACCAAATGAATCTTAGAATACATTTCATATTTTTTCATAGGTTGAAAATAAATTGTGCTATTAAAATAAATTTTTTCTCCCTTAGATCCATATTTCCTGTCAACAGTTCCTATCAAAATGGGTGTTTTGGATGAATCAACTTTATCCTGCAATTTCTTTCTAATTTTCGTATCAAGCCTAATGTAAGCAGGTAATGCAGTTTCAGGAAATAAAATCAAATCAGGTTCCATTTTAATTGCAACATTATGTAAGGAATCCATGAAGGTAAATGTCTTAATTCGATTGGACGCATTCCACTTTTCATTGGGATCTATATTTGGCTGTATTACTGCAACCTCAATCGATTCTTTTTTTGGTTTGATAGAATTAATCATAGATCTACCTGATATCATTATCCCGGTTATCAATATTGCAACAAGAGATAATAAAGTCTTCCTGCGTTTTCTATCATAAATAGCTTTGTAGATTATTAAATTTATCGAAATAACCAAAAATGTAACACCGTAGGTACCAATAATATCTACGAATTGTATTAAGTTTATGTATTTGGTTTGAGTCAATGCTATATTACCCCAAGGAAAACCCAGCGGTCCAAAACTTCTTAACCATTCAAGTGAAACAATAACAAATGGTAAGCCAACAAAAGTGTTAGTTTTATTATTCAAAAACCCAATAATATAACCTGCTATTGACCAAAATAATGAAAGATATAAAACAGCAAAGAATAAAGAAAGTAATGCAACAATGCTATTTGTACCTGAATTCATTCCAATCCAATAATTTGAAATTAAGTTATAAGTAATACCAAATACTCCTCCAAGTTTAAAATTAATTTTTGGGCCATTATTTGTCCACAGATGTATAAGAGGTATGAAACCAAAGTAAGTGAAGAATCCTAATCCCCAAGGTTGATATGCAACCCCAATAAGAAAACCAGAGATAATAGAAATTTTTAATTTAGAAACTGAATCTAATAAAATCATTATTTCTTTATTTTGTCAATAAATTGTTGCAGTATTATCGATGCAGCCCTTTGATCAATTTCACTTTTATTATGACCGGTTTTTATATTTTGTTTTATTAGGGATTTCTTTGCAATTATTGACGAAAATCTTTCATCTTCTAAGAATACGGGTATCTTAAAAGATCTTAGGGTTTTAGCAAACTCCCTCACAACTAAAGTCTGGTTTGTATCCGTGCCTTTGAGCCCAATCGGTAGTCCTATGACAATTGAATCAACTTTGTGATCTGAAATAATTTTTATTAGATCAGAGATAAGTTTTTTTTTGCTGTGGTATGAGATGGTTCTGAATGGGAATGCTATAAGTTTGTTTTTATCTGAAAGAGCCAGCCCAACTCGGACATCACCAAAGTCTATTCCGAGGATCCTGCCCATTTAATTTAGATAGGTTTTCTGAGATGCTTTTTTATGATTTTACCTGGCTTAAAACGTGTTTTTTTATGAGCAGGAACAAATATTTCTTCATTAGTTTTTGGATTTCTGGCACGTGGTTTTGCTTTAGTTGGTTTAGATTCAAATACACCAAAATTTCTGATTTCGATTCTGGTGTACGGCGATTCTTCGCACAAATAATCTCTCAAAACTGAAAAAAACTCATCTACAAGCTTTGTTGAAGATCGGACACTGATACCTTTCCTACTTGCTATCTCAGAGGCAATATCTCGTTTGGTATATGTTTTAATATTCATCAGACACTTGTCCTTTCTACGAAGTCTACATTTTTCAGGTAAGTAAGTTTATTAATCAATCTTTTCAACTGTCGATTGTTGTTGACCTGAATGATTACTCTAGCAACACTAAGAGAGTCATTAACTTTAATATCTACACTAGTGATATTTATATTTTGATTCGAAATACACTCAGAAATTTCTTTCAACCAACCTTTATAGTCTAAACCAACAATTTTTAATTTGACATTAAAATCTTCAGATCTTTTAACATTCCAATTTACTGGAATCAGTCTATCTGTTTCATTCTCTAATAATGGCAAACTTTTACACGAAGATATATGAACTGTAATACCTCTTCCCCTTGTTATGAACCCCATCAAGTCATCACCGGGAATAGGATTACAGCACTTACCAAAATTGACCATCAAGTTACTAATTCCATCCAAGACAATATTGGATGGTGATGCTTTTTTAAATTGAAAAATTTTTGACTTTTTTTGGTGTTCAGATTTGTGATCATCCAATGCATTTTTTGGATTCAATTTATTTAAAATATCTCTTACGGTTATATTTCCATTGCCAATATTTTTTAATAACGCAATCCGGTTCGGATAACCAAACTTTTCAAAACTATCTCTAATTTTTTTTAGGTCTTTTTTTAATTTGAGTCTTCGCAAAGTTTTTTCCAGTAATTCTTTTCCTAACTTTACACTTTCCTCTTCACGAATTTTTTTTAAATATTTTCCAACTTGATTTCTAGCCTTACTAGTAACAATATATTTTTGCCATCCGTAGCTTGGCATTTGTTTCTTTCCAGTAATGATTTCAACCATATCTCCATTTTTCAGTTTTGTATTTAAGGGTACGATCGAGTGATTTATCTTTGCTCCCATGCAATGTAACCCTATCTGGGTATGCACTTGGAATGCAAAATCAACCGGAGTTGAACCAACTGGTAATTGTTTTAAATCTCCAGCTGGAGTGAAAACAAAAATTTCATCATTAAATAGGTCAATTTTTAATAAGCTAATAAATTCACTAGGATTTTTTGATTCACTTTTCAATATATCTAAAAGTTCTCTTAGCCACTTTACATTTTTATCAATTTCAAATTGCTTGTCATTTTTATATACCCAGTGAGCAGCGATTCCTATTTCCGCAGTTTCCTCCATCTCTATGGTTCGAATTTGGATCTCTACCATTCTTCCATTTGGTCCTACTACGGTTGTATGAACAGATTGGTAACCGTTTGATTTTGGAGTTGCGATAAAATCTTTAAATCTTTCTTGAATCGGTTTGTATATGCTATGCACAATTCCTAAGGCAAGATAGCAATTCTCTAATTTATCAACAACAATACGAATGGCGTAAAGGTCATATATTTGTTCAAAGTCTCTATCCCTCGATAGCATTTTACCATAGATTGAAGAAATAGATTTTGGACGTCCATAAATTTTAGGATTAATATCATAGTTTTTGAGCTGCGTGGAAACAGGACTAATTATGGTCTCAATAAATTTCAACCTCTGCTTATTAGTTGATTTTAATTTTGTATCAATTTCTTTGAATGCTTTTGGATTTAAAGTTTTTAAAACGAGATCATCCAATTTAGATTTTACTGTTGACATTCCAAGTCTATGCGCTAGTGGAGCATATATTTCTCTTGTCTCAACTGCGATTCTATGCTTCTTAATTTGAGACATATGTCCAATTGTCTCCATATTGTGTAACCGGTCAGCAAATTTGATAATGATCACTCTTAAATCTTTTGCAACTGAAAGTAACATTTTCATATAGTTTCCGGCCTGTTTTTCTTTTCTAGAAGAGAAGGTAATACCACTAATTTTCGAGACCCCATCAACTAACTCTGCTATTTCAACCCCAAACCCTGCATTTAAATCATCTATTGTTGCCTCTGTATCTTCAACAGTATCATGTAAAAGTCCCGCAATTATAGTTGTTACATCCATATTCCAAATCGCTAAAGTATTCGCAACGGCCAAACAATGGTTAAAAAATGGCTCTCCTGATTTTCGTTTCTGCCCCTTGTGATGGTTAAGGCCAAATTCGTACGCCTTCCAAAGTTTTAATTTAATATTATCAGTTTCTTTAATATCTGGTATAGATACACTGTTAAATAACCTTTCAAAAGACCTAGGATACTTTCCAAATAGCTGAGGAGCAAGAATAGTAATAGGATTTTCCATTACCAATTTGGTACTGCAGCATTAGATAGATTTTCAAAACGAGTAAATCTGCTTATAAAGGCAACATTAACTATCCCCGTTGGCCCATTTCTTTGCTTTGCTAATATAATTTCAGCTTTGCCTTCATCTTCTTCATCTGAACTGTAAAAATGGGGGCGATAAAGAAAAATCACAACATCTGCATCTTGCTCTATTGCACCACTTTCTCTTAAATCGGATAGTTGCGGTTTATGATCAGAGCGTTGCTCCACCGCTCTCGAAAGTTGCGATAATGCTACAACTGGGATATTTAATTCTTTTGCAAGAGCCTTAAGAGATCTAGAAATTACAGATATTTCTTGTTGCCTACTTTCCATTCCTCTTGGACCCTGCATTAGTTGAAGGTAATCAACAACAATCATCCCAATATTAAACTCAGCTTTCAGCCTCCTAGCTTTGGCACGAAGTTCCAAAACAGTTAGAGCAGGTGTATCATCAAAGTAAATAGGTGCCTCAGATAATGGCCCCACCGATAAACTTAAATTTTTCCAATGGGTTTTTGGTAAACTACCAGTTCTAACAAGATGACTATCAACTCGAGCCTCTGAACAAAGAAGTCTCATTGCAAGTTGATGATTGGCCATTTCTAAGCTAAACATTCCCACACCAACTTTATGGTCTACTGCAGCATTTCGAACTAATGATAATGCTAATGCTGTTTTGCCCATACCGGGCCTACCAGCTATTATGATTAAATCACCATTTTGAAAACCAGACGTTTTATCATCTAAGTCAATTAATCCAGTTGGAATTCCAATAACTGATCCCTTTTTTGAACTTAATTTATCTAATTGCTCAAATGTTTCTTGAAGAATATTATCAATAGACTGGAATCCTCCCTTTAATCGATTTTGAGTAATTTTAAAAATTGATTGTTCTACGTTATCCAAAATATCTGCAACGTCTTGACTATCATCGTAAGCGTCCTTTGCGATTTCATGAGAAATAGTAATCAGCCTCCTAAGAAGCGCTTTCTCCAGGACTATTTTTGAATATCTCTCTATGTGGGCAGTGGTTGGGACTGAGTCTACTAATCCAGTTATGTAATAGGATCCACCTACTGCTTCAAGCTGTTTTTTTTTCTTTAGTGCATCAATTACAGAAACAGTATCAACAGGGTCGCCAGAATCAAAAAGCGATAACATGGCTGAAAAAATTTTCATATGAGACTCTTTATAAAAATTTTCTGGATTCAACCACTGGATTGTTTTACTTACAGCTTCTTTGGAAACTAGCATTGAACCTAAAACTGCTTGCTCTGCTTCGTCAGATTGAGGTTGTACGTTTAGTATGTTTTTAGATGTTTTGGCCATTAATTAGTATTTAAATAATTTTGCACCCATTGAAAATCTTCCCACGCCCCTTTTTTTAATTTTTGATTTCTTAACAACGCTGCGGGGTGATAGGTTACCCTCAATGGTATACCTGCGTAACTGTGGGTTATTCCTCTCATTTTTTTTAGCGGAATATCTATTTTCAACAAAGTTCTTGCTGCTACCAGTCCCAAAGCGACAATTAATTTGGGATTTATCATTGATATTTGTTCTTTTAGATAAGGTTCACATTTCTCTATTTCAGAGGGAAGGGGATCACGATTGTTCGGAGGTCTACATTTGACTACATTTGTGATAAAAACATCTTTTTCTCTATTCTTATTTATAGCACGTAAAATTTTATCCAATAATTTACCTGCTCTACCAACAAATGGTTCCCCTTTTTGGTCTTCTTTTTCCCCTGGTGCTTCTCCGACAAACATCAAATCTGCATTTGCATCTCCTTTGCCAAAGACAAACTGATTTCTGTTTTTTGCCAAATTACATTTCTTACATAAACATATCGAATCATGAAACTCTTGAAGGGTATAACCATTCATAAAGTTTTTTTTATGATTACCAAACTTATGTTTGTCAACAAATAGCAAATCTCCAAATAGTTCTTTTTGCTGTTTTAGATATCTGTAAAGATTATCTTTTAAAAACATTTACATTGATTCATTAAATTTTTTCCAATTTACTTGACCACCCAAAAATTTCGTTATAGCAACAGTTGTAACCTTATCTTTTTCTACATATTCATCAGGAGTAGACTCTTCTACTTCATCAAATACGCCATATTCATCCATTTCTACCTCATTCATTGTCTCCTCGAGAACACGTTCTCCTTGCTCACGACGGGCTTGACCAAAAATAGCTGCAACAGCCTCATACATGTTATCTGTGTAATCCTCCATTTCCCGAAATGGTATTGTTTTAATTGACATTTTTAGTTCCTTTTGTTAATTGGTTAACTTTAGTAATTAATGCTTTTTTTGCAATAGAGAGATTCTTATTTATGATTACGAAATCAAAAAAATCTTTATATTTCATTTCCTCTTTAAATCTATTTAATCTTATCCCGATTCTCTCTTTCGTATCAGATCCTCTTTTAATCAATCTAAGTCTTAAGTCTTCTAAACTAGGTGGTAATATAAAAATAGTGAATGTGTTTTCCGGGTTATTTTCCTTCAATGACAATGCACCCTTTACATCAACTTCAAAAAGTAAAATTTTATTCTCTTTGATAGCATCTTTAAGGATTATTCTGGAAGTACCATAGTAATTACCATGTACATTTTGCCACTCTATAAAATCCTTTTCTTTTATTCTTTGTTTGAATTCATTTTTAGATACAAAATGATAATCTAAACCGTTCCTTTCATTTTTTCTAGGCTCTCTCGTCGTAAATGATACAGACCATAATATATCCTCTCTGACTTTTCTTAGAGCTTTGCATAAAGTAGTTTTACCTGAACCAGAGGGGGCAGAAATTGTAATAATATTTATGCTCATAAGACGTTTTGAATTTGCTCGCGTATTTTTTCTAAAAGGTCTTTCATCTCAACTACATGATTTGTGATATAAACTTGAGGACTCTTTGATCCAATTGTGTTAATCTCTCTGCCAATTTCTTGAATTAAAAAACTAATCCTTTTTCCAACAGGGTTTTTATCATTGAAATAAACTTCTAGTTGATTAAAATGACTTTGACAACGTACAATTTCTTCAGAAATATCTGCCCTCTCAGCTAGTAAAGCTACCTCTTGAATAATTCTTACTTCATCGATGCTATCATCACTAAGTAGTTCCGATATTTTTTCCTTTAATAAAACTTTTCTTTTTTTAGAGTAACTTGAAGCTTCTTTAGCTATTAAATGAATTCTATTTTTTAAATCTTCCAAAAAAATCATCATCTGATTCTGGATTACACGTCCTTCTTCTAGCCTCATATTATTTAATTCTTCGAGCGATTCGCTTATTGCCAATTTTAAAACATTATGATCAAAATTATTTTGCTCAACTGAAATTAATAAATCATTGGTAGTGATCAGATCACTTATACCCAATCTCTGTCCATATTTTACATGTACTTCATTCAGAACATTTTGAATCGTTTCGTATCGATCTTTATTAAACTTTTCAGTTCCACTATCTGAAGTTTCTATTCTATCTACTCTAACTTGGATACTACCCCGCAATAAAGACTTACTTATTTGATTGCGAATTTCATCTTCAAGTGATAGATCTATATTTAATCCTCTAAACTTTAAATCTAAAAAGCGCGAATTAACTGATTTTATTTGGACTTCTATTTTATTTTGGCTTTCACCTGCAATGCTGCGACCAAAGCCTGTCATACTTTTTAACATAATAATTTAAATGCTTAACTTTTTAATATACTATTACCATTATTCCTAATGCAAAATAAAGAACTTTTTTTATAGTTTAAATATTAATTAACACTTTTTAAATATTCTCGTATCCAATCTGGGAAAATACTAACTGTAAATAAGTGATTATTACCAAGACCACTATCCCTATCAGATGCTTCAAAAGAATAATCTATGGTAAAGGCTGGCCACCTTAGGCCTAGTCCACCAGTTCCTGACCCCATTTGGTTTTGGCCAAATCTAAAGAATATTTTACTATCATAAACTATTTCTACGCCAACTGATGAATTTAAATTAATATTACCAATATAAAATTGGTTATTTAGATGGCGATTTTTTGCAGAAATTTCTAAACAAGACAAAGTATGAAATTCCAGTGGAACATTTTTTAACACGTAAGGAGCATGCATTCCAAATGCAAAAGTTGGCGATGTCGCTTCGATTGTACCGTTATCCCAAATCAATCCCGAAGAGGGTACATTTTTTAGTGTAAAACCTAAGTTAATTTTTTTTACGTTTTTTATCATGCCAAGATCCATTCCTAAACCAATAGCAGTGTGCTTATTGAGGCTATAACATAATAATTTTGTCCCGATACCAATTGGTGTCTTTCCTATATTATGCATGAAAGCAAAGTGAACCCCTAATTGATGTTGGGAAAAAAAATTAATTGAGTTCACATCTAATCTTTCTCCTTCGTCCAAAACTCCATTTCCCTCACCTTGATCTTGGGTGTTAAAAACTCCATCCATACCCCAATCAAGTAGTGAACTCTGCGTATTCGGAATTTTACTTACACCTTCATAAAGTAAATTATAGACCAGACTAGTGCCTTTTTGAGTAAACAACTGGCCACCAAAGATATCACTGTTGACTACACCTGCAAATCGAGAATGATGAGTTAGTTCAAATTTCTTATCTTCGTAATTAATTATTGATGGATTTAAAATTGCTGCTGCTGAGCTATTAATATCATATGCTATAGTTGAATTACCTAAAGAGGAAATTCTTGCATTTGTAACATGCTCAAATAATTCCCAACCATAATTAACCCATATAACTTCCCCAAAAAGGGATGTAAACTGCTTCAAAATTAGAATTTTAAATATTATATTTTTTTTTAATTTCATCCAGACTATTCATTACTTGGATTGGACTCATTCTTTCCAAATCCATACCCATAATATCTTTTTTCAATTTTTTTTCTATATTTTTTTCAATATCGTGCTGTTCACTCTTTAAGTACTTTGGATCAAAAGATTTTTCATTGTTGGGGTTTGAAACATTTTTGATTAAAATTTCTTTAGCACGTTTAATAATAGATTTTGGTAAGCCGGCCATTTGGGCAACTTGAATACCATAGCTTTTATCTACTGGACCTTTTGATATTGATCTTAAAAATACTATTTGATCTCCATGTTCCTTGATTTCAACGTGGTAGTTTCTCAATCTATCAAGTTTTTTACTTAATTCAGTCAATTCATGATAATGGGTTGCAAATAAGGTTCGGGCATTTACACCAGGAGAGTCATGAATATACTCTGTGATCGCCCATGCTATCGATAAACCATCAAAAGTAGCTGTTCCCCTCCCAATTTCATCCAATAAAATGAGACTTTTTTCTGTTGCATTATTCAAAATGTTTGCAGCCTCATTCATCTCTACCATAAATGTGCTCTCACCGCCAGCTAAATTATCACTAGCTCCTACTCTTGTAAACAATCTATCAACAATTCCTATTTTTGCTGATTTAGCAGGAACAAAACTACCAATCTGAGACATTAAAACAATCAAGCCGACTTGACGCAAATATGTTGATTTTCCAGCCATATTAGGCCCTGTTATCAAATGAATTTGATTAATTTCACTATTTAATCTGAGATCATTTGGAATAAATTTTTCAGTGCTGGGAAGCAGTTTTTCAACTACTGGATGCCGACCTTTGATAATTTCTAATATTGGCCTCTCTGACAAGTTTGGCCTAACATAGTTCTCTTTAATGGCTTTTTCTGCAAAACTAGATAAAAGATCTAATTTATTTATTAAACTAGAGTTGATACTTATATTTTTGCTTTCTGATAAAATATAAGTATTTAACTGCTCAAAAATTCTATTTTCAATATCTAAAATTTTTGATTGAGCAGATAAAACTTTTTCTTCATATTCTTTTAGTTCGTATGTGAAATAGCGCTCTGAGTTTACAAGAGTTTGCTTCCTATTAAATGATTGAGGTATTTTATCTAAATGAGTTTTTGTTACCTCGATAAAATAACCAAAAACTTTGTTGAACTTTACTTTTAAAGAAGGAATATTCAATTCAACTCTTTGAGTTTCTTGAAAATTAGATATCCAACTCTTTCCAGAATTAAGCAGGCCTCGCAGTTCATCTAGTTCGACATCAATCCCTGATTTTATAATTCCACCACTAATTATCTTGTGTGGGGCATCTTCATTAATTTTATTTAAAATTTCTTCTACAATTTCTTTTGTATTCATAAATAATCGTGAAAATTTTTCGAGAGCAGGATGTTTTGACATCATTAATATCTCTTGCCAGCTTGGAATTTTATTTAATGCACGAGCTAAACCAATTATTTCTGGAGGAGATGCTTTACCTTTACTTATTTTACCTAGAATTCGCTCAATATCAATTACACGACTCAATGACTCCCTAATTGATTCAATAAGTGAAATTCTACCAGTAAAACCATTTACTAAATCTAACCTTTCATCAATTTGCTTTTTATTTGTAAGAGGTCTCCGAATCCATTTTCGAAGCAATCTTCCCCCACCAGGCGTTAAAGTATTATCTAAAATTTCAATAAGAGTTCCATGATTGCCTTGGGTGGCCAAAGAGCTAAAAATCTCCAGATTTCTTATGGTAAAATTGTCAAGACCCATAATATCATCATTTTTCACAGGAATAATTGTTGAGATATGATTTAGACTGAGATTTAAGTTTTGTTGTACATGGTACATCAAGGCTCCAGCTGCTGAAATACCTAAATGAAAGGATTCACATCCGAATCCTTTTAATGAATGAACTTTGAAATGTTTAATCAAAGTACTGTAACATATATCAAAATCAAAAATCCATTTATCAATCTTCGTAACAAAAGGATTAATGTTTTTGTACCAGTCAGAAAGAGAATAAGTGACATCCTCACTTAAAACAATTTCTCTTGGGGAAAATTGTAATAAACATTCCTCTAGTTTATCGGACTGTGATTCGCCCAGAAAAAATTCACCGGTTGACGTATCTAGTATGGAAAATCCTACTTTGCCCCTTTTAAAAGAAATAGCCGAAATAAAATGATTTGATTTTTCTTTTGTATAACTATCCGATACTAAGGTTCCAGGCGTTACAACTTCAACCACCTCTCTTTTAACAATACCCTTGGCTAATTTTGGATCTTCAGTTTGTTCACAAATAGCAACACAATAACCGCTTTCCACTATTTTAGGTAAATAATTATCTAAAGCATGAAAAGGAAAACCAGCTAATGGTACGTTAGCAGCCTTACCATTTGCTCTTTTTGTTAAAACAATTCCTAGAATATCTGAAACTAATTTAGCATCATCAAGAAAGGTCTCATAAAAATCCCCCATCCTAAAAAGCACTATTTCTTTTTTATATTCGGATTTTATATCCATATATTGTTTCATAACGGGGGTTGATGAAACAATTTCTTTTTTCATAAAAGCTTTTCTCCTTTTCTTCTAAAATTTTTATATCGACTCGTAATCTGTTTCTTATCAAGAAATTCTAATAAAGGAATTGAAGTTTTCCTTGAAAGACCTGTTATTAACTTAAAATCTACTATTGATAAATCCTTTTTAGTTTCAAAAAACTTTTCCAGTTTAATAACAATTTTATCAAAGTTGATTCTACTGATCCAAAATTCATTGCCGATATTTAAAATTTTTTCTTTATCAGACAAAAAATTAATGAAATCACCTATTTTTTTTGAGCTAATTCCTAAGGTCATACCAACATCTTTAGGTTTCATTGGTTTTAGTTCTGATTTATTAAAAATATTTTCAAATTTATTCAAATCCTCAAGATTTTTTTTATCAATGGATGGCTCAAAGCTTGACAAAGAAACACCGCCAGGGGTTTGTTTTAAAATTCTTTTCTTTACCATAATTTCGAAAACATAAATGAACCATTTTTCGGACCATTTAACTTTTTCAAAGATATTTTTTTTTGTTATGTTAATTTTAAATGGATTTCCCTCGTAAGAAGATTTGAAATAAGCAATTATACAATTTATAGATTTATTTAGGTTGATTTTATTATATACAATATCGTTACCAGAAATGTTTAAACCTAAGTTATCTGTCCATTCTATAATTTGTTTTTTTGACGTAAAAAATAATGACTGCCATTCGCTAGTGTTTTTTGGAAACGTCCAGAATAAATCTACTAAATATTTAAACCTCAGTATAATATCTAGAGGCATTTTTAGGGAATTTTTAATTATGTTTCCTGGAATTTCTTCAGGAAAAGAATTTAAGACTATTCCTCCAGCAATAGTGTCCATCGGAGAATAAGAGCGCACAATGAATCTATCATTTACAGCAACAGTTGTAAAATTTTCAAAATCAATTATCACATTGCACGAGTCTCCCCGTTTATAAGTTTTTTTTTCAGAGAGGGTCACTCTTCCAAAAAGCTGATCCGTTCCGACATGAAACCTCATCCTTTGCTTGTTTTTCATAATCCAATCTGTTGATGGTAACATTGATATTTTTGCAATTATTTTTTTAGTAGATTTTAAACAATTTGGAGTCGCCAATACCGACCCTCTTTTCAAAATACTTTTTTTTATGTTTTGTAAGTTTATTGCAGCTCTGTACCCCTTAACTACTGAATCCGTAGAACCTCCATGTGTGTGTAATCCTCTGACTTTAGCTGTTAGATTATTGGGGAGTATTTGTACTTCTTCTCCAATGGAGATCATGCCATTTTTTACTGTTCCTGTAACAACAGTCCCAAAACCAGTTTTGGAGAAAACACGGTCAACATTTAACATAAAAAATTGAGACTTTGTAGAAAATTTATAATTTTCTGCGTACTCTATGATATCACATTTTAATGTATCAATACCTTCACCGGTGAGATTATTAATTCGATGAATTGGAATTTCATCAAAATATAGATTATTCAATAAATCTTTTAATTCTATTTCAACTAAATCAACCCACTCCTCATCATCAACAAGATCAATTTTAGTTAATGCAATAAAACCATTTTTTATGCCCAATAACGATAAAATTGCCAGATGTTCTCGGGTCTGTGGCATTACACCATCATTAGCTGCAATTACAATTAAGGAAAAATGAATATTTGCTACACCTGCAACCATATTACGTATAAATTTCTCGTGCCCGGGTACGTCAATTACGGTAATCTTGTTATTAATACGAGCAAAACCTATATCTATTGTCATGCCCCTATCTTTTTCTTCAATCAAGGAGTCTGTATCTGTACCTGTCAATCTTTTGACCAATGATGTTTTTCCATGATCAATATGGCCTGCAGTGCCTATAACAATTTGATCCATATGATTATATTTCTGAAATTGCTATTATTATTTTTTTTAATTGATTTGGTAGAACAGCTTTCAAATCTATGTAAAAGTTACCTGCTGAAATATATCCTACAACGGGTATTTGGCCGCATCTAAATTTTTTTGATAAATCAGTTAAATTTTCCGTTTCCGGTTTAAACTTAAGTGCTATGCTGGGTATTTTTTTTTCGGGCAAAGAGCCGCTCCCTGCTTCGACAAAGCTTTCCTCGATTGAAATTCCCAACTTTCTAATTGTACGGGGACTGAGACCAGAATATATTTTTTTTGCTCTATAAAGTAATGATTTTCTCGACGAAGTGAGCATTTTTAAGGAAAAATTATCAGAGCTAAATGATTTTGATCTATATGAACGTATTATTTCGTCCATTAGGCTTATTGTGATTTTATCACACCTAAGAGCGCGATAAAGAGAATTTTTAGACAAAGAATCAATTAATTCTTTTTTCCCGATCACCAAACCTGATTGCGGACCACCTAGAAGCTTATCTCCTGAAAATGTTATTATGTCTGGGTTTTGCTTAACAAAAGATTTTACTGGATTTTCAGTAAAACCATATGATTGACTGAGGTCAACAAATGATCCACTTCCTAAATCGGCAAGAACCGGTATTTTGTGTTTGTTTCCTAAATCAACTAATGTTTTTAAAGGGACTTCTTTAGTGAAACCCTTTACAACATAGTTGCTTGTGTGGACCCAAAGTATCAATTTAGTTTTATCAGAAATAGCATTTTCATAATCTTCTATATGTGTTCTGTTTGTAGTTCCAACTTCTTTTAAGGTAGCACCGCTGTCATTGACAATATCAGGAATTCTAAATGAGCCTCCTATTTCTACTAATTGCCCTCTAGAGCAAATAACTTCACCATTTTTTGCTAAGGTATTTAATGATAACAATACTGCAGCAGCATTGTTATTTACTATGATCGATGATTCACTACCACATAATACATTCAAATGCTCTCGAAAATGATCTTGCCTATTTCCTCTCATACCTGTAGTTAAATCATACTCAAGATTAACATATCCATTCAATTTATTGCTTATCCGCTTTAACATTTTACCATCAAATGGGGCTCTTCCAAATCCGGTGTGTAAAACTATCCCTGTACCATTTATTACATTTATAAGTTTGGAAGCAGATTCTCGATGTACACCGGACACAATTGTGTCCATGAGCTCCTTCCTAGATTTTTCAATACGATTATTTTTTATTAAATCTCTTAATTCAGAAATTAATTTATTTATAATATGTTTTAGATATTCTTGATGTAAACTAATCTCACCATTTAATTCTAGTAAAACCTCACTTACAGATGGTAGATTTTTTAAATCTGTTTTCATTTTCTAAAATAAAATAATAGTTTCATGATTGATATAAAAAATTAACGATATAAACCAAATTAATGATAGAAAGCAGCATTGAGTTATGAAAAAATTTAAAAAAGTAAGTTTTGCATTTTGTGTAAATGAATTATTTAGATTAAAAGTTGAAGAGCAGTTTTCTATAGAAATAATAAATTTTATATTTTATTCAAGTAATTAATGTTTAAAAAAAATGGATAACTTTAAGAATTAGCTTTATAATAATAAACATTATTATAAAGCTAATTCTCTATTACTAAATGCTTTTCAGTAAACAAAATATTTATATTTTTTAATTGATCTGACTTTTAATAATTGTATCAAGATTTTTCAATTATTTTTATAAATAATTGCACAATGATGCTCAGCAACAAGAATTCTACAGCAAAATGGGTAAAAAACAATTAACGTTTCTCTTCTATCCTTGCTGCTTTACTACCAGTAACATTTTTCAGATAGTTTAGTTTTGCTCTGCGGACTTTACCTCTTCTTTTAACTTTTATTGATTCAATTATTGGGGAATGTAAGGGAAAAATTCTTTCAACTCCGTATCCACTAGAAATTTTTCTAACTGTAAAAGATGCATCTAAACCTGAACCGCCTCTTCTAGCTATTACAACCCCTTCAAACAATTGGGTTCGCTCTTTATTGCCCTCCCTAACACGAACACTAACCCCTACAGTATCCCCTGAATCAAAATCAGGTATATCGGTGCGGAGGTAATTTTTTGTTGCTTCTTTTATTTTATCCATGGTCAATCTCCATTTTTTTTAGATTCGCGTTATATTTATTCCAGAGATCTGGACGTCTTTTTTTTGTTCGTTTTTTTCTTTGGTCTTCTTTCCAATTTTCTATTTTTTCATGATGCCCACTTAGTAATACATCGGGTACCTGCATACCATCAATTTTTCTTGGTTTAGTATAATGCGGGTGGTCTAATAACGGATGTGAAAAAGAATCTGTCAAAGCTGATTCCACTGAATTCAAGGCACCAGGAAGTAATCGAATTATAGTATCTGAAAATATGATTGCTGGAATTTCACCGCTTGTCATAATGAAATCACCAACTGAATATTCAAAAATATCAAATTTGTCAAAAATTCTTTGATCCACCCCTTTATAATGACCGCATAAAATTATTAGATTGTTATCATTGCTGAATTTTGAGGCTGATTTTTGGTTCCATAATTTACCTTGGGGAGAAGGATAAAAAATTTCATACTTATTGTGATTTTCAAAGGAATCAATTGCATATTTAATAGCATTTATGAATGGCTCTGCCATCATTATCATACCCTTACCACCTCCAAAAGGTTCTCCGTCAATTTGACGATAATTTCCAAGGCCAAATTCTCTTAAGTCTAAGCAACTTATTTTTACGGCATTACGCTCTCTAGCTTTTTTTATAATGCCAATGTTAATGAGAGTTTTTATTACATTAGGTACTGGAGTGATAATAATAATTTCTTTCAATCTAACAACCCATCCATACTATTTATTGAAATGGTTCTGTTTTTGTTATCAATCTTATTAATTATCTCTGGTATGACCGGAATTAAAATTTCACGACAACCATTATTAATTAAATATGCGTCATTTGCTGGTAACCATACAACATCCTCTAAAATACCGACGAATGACCCATCTGTTAGAGACACTTTAAATCCCAAGAGCTCTTTACATATCAAAAGAATTTTATCATCAGCAGTTGTTTCAACAAATAGTGTTTGTCCAATAAGTTCCTCCGCATCTTTAGTATTATTGATACCTTGAAACTTGAAGCGTCTTTTTTTTCCTATGCCCTTGATAAATTCAATTGTCATCTTATCAGATACCTCAGAGGAATAACCCAGAAAAAGTTCACGGTCCATAAGATATTCATCAAAATATCTAGATAAGGGTCTCATACGTACATAACCTCCCGGAAACGAAGCATTTGTAATGGTTGCGATTGGCTGAACCTGGAAGTTCATTTTAGTCAATCACATCGAGCCTAGCTCTTCTTCCTCCCTCTTTAGCATTGATAGCAAAGATAAGAGTCCGTAATGCAGAAATATTTCTTCCCTGCTTACCAATAACTTTTCCGTAATCTCCTTCACCAACAGTTAATTCATAAATGATTCGTTGCTCTGTCTCAACAATATTCACATTAACTTCATCGGGTTTATCAACCAATAACTTAATCGCTGCCTCGATAAATTCTAACATTTCGTCTCCTTATTGTTACTATTTAAAAATTATTTTTATGTTATTTTTTTTAAATAACATAGGTTTGAATTATTTACTATTCTGATTATTTCATTAATCAATTCTTCTTATTATTTTTTTTTGCCTTCTCTACCGGTGCCTCTTCTGCCGTTGCCTCCTCTGCTGGTTCCTCCTCTGCTGGCGCCTCCTCTACCGGTGCCTCTTCTGCCATTGCCTCCTCTGCTGGCGCCTCTTCAGCTGGTGCCTCTTCTGCCGTTGCCTCCTCTGCCGTTGCCTCCTCTGCTGGGGCCTCC
>MDTA01077335.1_pt1 | contig 38178 bp, 37 predicted proteins | sample 811151 | NCBI WGS metagenome assembly MDTA01 (sample SAMN05326648, study PRJNA326480) | marine metagenome | isolation source: seawater | place: Indian Ocean: South | collected 2010
ACTTAGAAAATGACAAAAAACATCCACAAAAGAAAAATAGACCTATACAATCAGGAAAAATATCAATAAATAAAGCAATTAGTATTTTTGTTTTTTTATATTTATCTTCAAATATATTTGCAGCATTAATTTCGATTAAATTTTTATTTACTGTAAATATATATTTAGTACTCAGTTTAATTTACACATTTTATATAAAAAAGATTTTTTTTATCGACATTGTTTTTATATCATCAATGCTTTTTATAAGAATTTTTTCAGGAGAATACATTTACAACATAGAAACCTCTGTGTATCTTTTGTTAATAAGTTTTGCAGTATTTTTGACTTTACTTTCTTTAAAAAGATTAAGTGAACTAAAAGTTACTGACAAGATATACTATAAATCAAAAAAATATAATCAAAAAAATATAAATTTAATTTTTTACTTTTTTTTCGTAATTAGCTTAGTAATTTTAGTTTATTATTTTATTTTTGGTGATGGTGAATTATTTTATAAAAATAATATTGTATTTTTTATTATTTCATCTTTTTCTTTTTGGGTATTGTATCTTAAAAAAAAAGCTGATGATGGAAAAATTAAAAGTGATCCTTTTTTGTTTTGTTTTAAAGACAAAACCTCAATATCATTTGCTATATTTGTTTTAGTTTTAATATTATTTTTTGGGAAATAAAAAATTTTGAAACTTAATTTTTAATTTTATATTTTATAATACAAAATACTGCTATGAATGCATCTTTTAAACCAATTTTTTTTCCCTCTTCATACGATCTTCCATTATATGATATGGGAACTTCGAAAAATTTATATTTTTTTTTTGCTAGTTTTATTGTTAACTCAGGTTCAACTCCAAATGAATTTTCTTCAATATTTATTGACTGAATAACTTCTTTTTTAAATAACTTGTACCCAGTTTCCATATCAGTCATATTTAAATTAGTAAAGACATTGCATAAAAACGTAAGCAATTTATTTGCAATATAATGCCAAAAAAAATGTATTCTACTATATTTTTGGCTACCTAAAAATCTTGAACCATAAACTATATCAGCATTAGCTTCAAAGAATGGTAAAATTAAATTTTCATAATCATTAGGATTATATTCTAAATCAGCATCTTGGATAATGACTATATCATTTTTCACGTTATTAATACCTGTTTTGATTGCTGCTCCTTTTCCTCGATTTTGTGAGTGCTTTATATGAGTTACATTTATTTGATTTTTGATTTCTTCAATCTTTAAATTTGTTCCATCAGTAGATACATCATCTACTATTATAATTTCTAAATTATTTATACCTAAATAATTGATTCTTTTTACTACTTCTTGAATAGTTTTTTCTTCATTAAAACATGGAATTATTACACTTAAAGAAATTTTTTCTTTATCTATCATTTATACAATCAAATAAATTTCTATTAACAAAATAAACATAAGTATATTCTTTTTTACCAGAATGAAAGGGATTTCTTGTTTGTCTTTTGTCTAAAATTTTCCCGTATTTAATTTCACAATTATTGTTAAAATTTAAAAAGTCTAAATTTTCAAAGTTCCCTTTTAAAATAAATATTTTAATATTTTTATCAATTACATCTTCTTTAATAGATGTATTAAAAATTAAATGATTATTACTTATCTGATAAAGCTCGTTATAATCATTTCCATAATTAATAAAATTTTTTTTATAATTATTCCAAAATTTAGATCTATGTGAATGTAATAAATAATCATCTTTATTTAAATCAAACTTAGTAATTAGTTTTTCAATCTTTTTTGAGTAGGAATATCCGTATGAAAATTGATCATAAAATTTTTCTTTCCCTCCCATAATAAGTAAATAATAAGAAAATATTGTAAAAATTATTAGTAAAAATATTACCAATAAAGACTGTAAATAGATTAATATTTTAAAATAAAAATTGTTGTTAAATTTAAATTCAAGCAATGAATATTGGATTAATAAAAAAATCAACAAGAACCATCTTGTACTTATGTTGGAAGTAACAAGAATTAAGAGAAAAATAGACAAAATTAAAAAGATATATAAATTGTGCAAATTTTTAACAAAGACAAAATTGTAAAATTGTACGCCATATATTTTTGTTATTTGTGTAATTGAAAAAAATATTTTTTCGCCATCTGCAAAGTGAGGAATCAAAAATAAAAATGGTAAATATAAAAAATTTTTTAACGTTAAATTTACATCATATGATCGAATCCATTTAGCAAATTCAGAAGCCTCATTTGAGTTTAAGTTGAATAATTCTCTTGTGAAAGGTGGAAAAATATCTCCGTGAAACATTAAATTTTTTAAAAAAAATGGAAATAAAACGATTATTGATGCAATTAAAAATGATTTTAAAAAAAATAAAAAATTTTTTTGCTTGAAAGACAAATATCCTAAAATTAAATAAATTAAGAAAGCAAATGGTATCATGCTAGTCTTTGAACCAATTGTGAAAGAAATCACTACTATTAACAAAAAATAATCTACTTTTTGAATTTTTCTTTTATATATATTAAGAAATATTATTGACAATAAAGTAATTGGTAACAAATATCCTTTTTGAGATGTTATTAGTGGAATTAATATAGGTGAAGAGAAAATTGATAGCAGAACAAAATAAACATTTTTTTTGTAATTTTGTAATAAATAAGTCGATATTAATATTAAACTAAAAAAATTTAGAACAGATCCAAAATTATCTACTCCAAAAGAAATTCCAATAAAATTAATTATTTCTCCAAATCCAACAAAAAAAAAATTAAAATCAATTATCTCTGTTTTTTTTAAAAATTCTAAATTTTCATTTTGTAAAGCTATTGATGCAAAACCTGAATGATAATTTAGAGAGTCTGCATCAGATATTGGAAGAATTGAAAGTAAAAAATATATTAAAACTAATATTGAGATTACAATTAATTCAAATTTTTTTTTTTTAAAAAATGTAGAATTTTTTTTAATTAAATTTTTGAATAAAATTTTAATATTTAAAAAATTAATTAACGTAAATACAATTAAGGATATATATGATAAGTAGATAAAAGTTTTTGCAATTACAATATCAATTAAAACAAGATTAAAAATTATTGAAATATAAATGATAAAAGTAGAAACCGGTACAAGAATAATATTATGTTTTGATATTGTATTAAATAATATTTTATAGCTTTTTAAACTTGTAAAAGTGAACATTAAAATAAACGAGAAGACAAGCAAAACATTTATTGGATAGTTAAGTAAAGTTAAACCAGAATAATTGTTAAAAATTATCTGCATTAATATTTTGGTATATTCATAAAATTTAATATAATTAAGTAAATTTTAATTCAAAAAAAATCACTTAATAATATGGTTTAAAAAATTAATGTTTTTAGTTTATTTCTATATATAAACTATACAATATGATTTTAACAATCGGAATAAACGCTAATCACGCTGATTCTAGTGCGGTTTTATTTAAAGATAATGAACTATTATATGGTGTTGAGGAAGAACGTTTAAATAGAATAAAACACTGGGCAGGTTTTCCTGAAAATTCCATTAAAGAATGTATAAAACTTATAGACAAAAATAATATTGAGGAAATAGATATAGCAATTAATTCAAATATATTATCAAACTTTAAAGATAAGATATTTTTTACTTTAAAAAATTATATCTTTGGTAATAAAAAATTTGAAATTTATAAAAGATTGACAAATAAGCTAAGCTTAAAAAAGACACTTGAAGAAAAATTTAGTGGATATAAATTTAAGATAAATTATATAGACCGTCATTTGTCACATATTGCATCTTCTTATTATCCTTCTGGTTATAACAAAGCTTATGCATTATCTATAGATGGCTTTGGAGATTTTTGCAGTATAGCTTTAGCTAAATGTGATAATGGAAAAATTGATATCATAGATAAATTATTATATCCAAACTCTCTTGGTGTTTTTTATGAAGCTTTTACTCAATTGTTAGGATTTAATAATTATGGAGACGAATATAAGGTCATGGGATTATCAAGTTATGGAAAACCAAAATATTTTGAAAAAATAAACAGTGAAATTTTCTTAGATGGAATTTATCCAAATCTTAATTTAAAATATTTTGATCACCATAGGAAAAATTTCAAATATAATTTTGAAGGTTCTCCTAAACAAAGCACTATTTTAAATAGTAAAATAAATAATATTTTTAAAGTAGAAGATATTAATATTGAAAAAAATTTTGAGTATGTATCAGATATTGCAGCCTCTATTCAAAAAGTTTTTGAAAATAAATTAAACATAATTTTAAAAAATAAAATTGACAAAAAATTTTCTGAAAATTTAGTTTTATCTGGCGGTTGTGCTCTTAATTCATTGTCTAATGGAAAAATTATGGAAAGTGAAAATTTTAAAAACATATTTGTTCCTTATAGCCCTGGTGACTCTGGTGGAGCTATAGGAGCAAGTTTATATTATCTATCAAATAAACATTATTTTAAAAAATTTGTTAACATTAAGAGTCCTTATATTGGAAATAAATATCCAATTGATGAGATTAAAAAAAATTTAAATAAATTGGATACGTCTAATTTTGAAATTATGGAATTTAATGACAATGATAAACTATTTGAGATAGTAACTAAGTCTTTAGTAGAGTCAAAAATTATTGGTTGGTTTAACGGGCCAATGGAGTATGGACCAAGATCTTTGGGAAACAGGGCTATATTAGCAAATCCTACAAACAGTCAAATGAAAGAAATAATAAATAGAAAGATAAAGAGAAGAGAAAATTTTAGACCATTTGCACCAGTGATAATTCAAGAAGAAAAATCGAAATGGTTTAAATCTGGCAATAAAAACCCTTACATGTCATTTGTAGAAACAATATTGCCAGAAAAGAGATCAATAATACCTGCTGTCACCCATGTAGACGGAACAGGAAGAGTTCAAACAGTAAATTTTGATGAAAATCCAAAATTATATAAATTAATCTATAAATTTTTTGAATTTACTAAAGTTCCAATTCTTTTAAATACATCTTTTAATGAAAACGAGCCAATAGTTGAAAATCCAGCTCAAGCGATGAATTGTTTTATTCGAACAGAAATGGATGCATTGGTATTGGAAAATATATTGTTAATAAAAAATGATAATTAATTTTTTTTTTGATAACCGAATTGGTGGTCCACATATAAACATTTTTAAAATTGCAAATAAATTTGAAAAGAAAAAAATTTTACATGTAACCGTTGGTAAATCTAACTTTGCAAAATTTAATCTTATAAATTTGAGATTTTTAAGTAAACTATTGTACCCAGTTGAAGTAATAATTAATGTTTTTCAAATTATTTTTTATTTCCATAAATATAATTGTATTTTTTTAAGCAATAGTATTTTTAATATTGCTCCAATAATAGCAGGATCTTTAATGCGAAAAAAGACGTTTTGGTATCTTCTCGAAGAGCCAAATTTTATTACAAAAAATATTTTTTTTATTTTTCAAAAATTATTTAGATTTGAAGTTTTAAGTATATCAAAAAAAATTTGTAAAATTTTAAATATAAAGAGTTATCAATATTTTCCTCCATATATTAATAAAAAGAAATACAAAAAAAAAATATTCAATAAGAAAAATTTAAAAATTGTAAGTGTGGGAAATATAAATAGAGTCAAGAATCATTTTTTTGCAATAAAAAGTTTATCAAATTTTAAAGAAAATTTTGAGTATGATATAATTGGAGCTAAAATAAACACCCAATACGATTTATATTTATCTTTGAAAAATTTTATAAAAAAAAATAATTTGAATAATAAAGTTACTCTAAAGGGTTTTAAAAAAAATTACGAAATTAAAAACATTTTAAAAAAAAAGGATATTTTTTTACTTCCTTCAACTACTGAAGGATGTCCTGTCTCCTTGCTCGAGGCATTGTCGGAAGGAAAAATTTGTATTTGTTCTAAAGTTGGTGACATACCTTTGATAATTAAAAATAATTTTAATGGTTTCTTAATTGATTTAAACGAAAAAAGTTTATTAGATATTTTAAAAAAAATAAAAAAAATGAATAACAACAAAATAAATAAAATACAATTTGAGGCAGTAAAAACAATTAATAATAGATTTTCTAATACTAATTATTATAAATCTGTTTTTGATTAAATAACTTTATGTATTTATTTTTTAACAGAATCTTTAACATAATTTTCAACTTTTAAAAATTTTTTAACATTAATAAACTTGGAAAGGATTTTTGTTTTTGCAATAGAAACGTTGCTTTCTTTCAATTTTTTTTTATTTAAAATGTAATTTTTATTATATTTGATCAATGATTTTATAGATACAGATTTGCCAGTTCCGATCTCTACATGGCCTGTGTAACCGGTATTTATTAGTTTTTTATAAATATTTGCAACATCATCTACATGTATAAAATCTCTTTTAGAATTACCATTATTATTGATTTTAATTTTACTATCTTTATCTGCATTAATAATTTTATAAATTATTGAAGCTTTATCATCCCCACCATATAAATTAAAAAGTCTGGTTATAATAAGTGGAGTTTTGCTTAAACTACAATATTCTTTCAGAAGTTGTTCGCATATAATTTTTATTGAGGTGTATACGGATCTAGAATTGTATATTTTGCTATTAAAATCACTTACAGCACAAGTGCTTGAATAAAGTATTTTGATATTTTTTTTTTCGAAAGCAAATTAATTAATCTTGTTAAATATATTGCTGACTGGAATATCATTTCTCTGTTATTTGTTTCATCTCTTAGAATTTTGAACAATGGATAAAAAGAATTGATAATATAACATGTATTATTAGTAATATATTTTTTAATATATTTTTTATTTTTTAAAAAGTTAGAAGAAACTAATTCTGATTTAGGAATGAATTTATTTAATTTTTTTGATAAGAAACTTCTCTTGCCAATTATAACTACTCTCATAATAATTTTTTTATTCCTAACCTTATAATTATATATATAAAAAAATCTTTTATAAATAAAATATGCGAAAATACAGAGAGCGTAAAGTTATTTGAATTTTTTAATCTTGCCTTTAATAAATAAAACACATTAGATAATTTAAACTCAAAATTTGTGACATCCCTTATAACTAATATTTTTTTTATATTTAAAAATTTTAGAGTAAATTTACCTCTAAGCCAAAGTTCATAATCTTGACATCTTAGAAATTTTGGATCATAACCGCCAAGTTTAACTATTGATTTTTTTTTAAACATCACAGATGAATGAATTATAGGATTATAGTAATTCAATTTTTTCTTGATTTCGTAGTCATATTTAATTGGATTGAATTTTCTTTTTTTAGAACTATTAATGTAAATTGCCGATCCACCAACTACATCAAGTCTATTATCTTTTTTAAATTCTTTTAATTGATAAAATATTCTTTTTTCTGACATTAAATCATTATCATCAATCCTAGCAATATAGTCTCCTTTGGACTTCTTAATTGCATAATTTATTCTTTTGGCTAGTCCTAAATTTTTTTTGAAATTAAATATTTTAATATTTTTTTTTTTTATTATATTTTTTTAAAATATTGTGTGTTTTATCAGTTGATCCATCATTTATTATTATTATTTCAGAATTTTTATAACTTTGCATAAGAATACTTTTGATTGTTTTATCTACAGATTTTTCAGAATTATATAATGATAAAATTATTGAAACTGTTGTTTTCATTTCATTTGTTTAATAATTTTTTCGCAAAAATTTATATATTCTTCAGCACTTTTTTTTATATCTATATTTGTTCTTATGATGTTTTTTCTAAAAAAATTATAATTATTATATATTTCAAAAAAATTTTTTTCTAAAACTTCATAATTTGGTTCTGGAGGATTATAATAATCAATCAAACCATATTTTACTTTATCATCACATTCGCTTATGATTCCACTCTTTGTCTTTTTAACTAATTCAAAATTTCCACCATTGTTTGCACATAAGGTTGGTATACCAGATGCAATTGCTTCAGCTTGACTGTTTGAATTAGGTTCTATCCAAGCCAGATGTAAATATAGATTTGCAGTTCTGTACCATTTGCTAAGATCTTTTTCATTAACCTGCCCAGCAAAAATAATACTTTTGTCTTTATTTTTATTTATAAATTCATTTTTACCCAAAATAATTAAGATTAAATTTGGAATTTTTTTTTTTAGTAATTTATAAAATTTAATTGTTTCATTTAATCTTTTGTGCCTTCTCCAAGATGCTGATGATAATATTACAAAATTTTTGTTATTTATTTTGAGTTGATTTCTATAATTTGATCCTTCAACTTTAAATTGCTCTAATGAAACACCATTATTTATTATTTTATATGGTTTATTTAAATTTCCAAAAATATTTTCATATATATTTTTACAATACTCACTAACAAAAATAATGCCTGAACTTTTTAAAGTTGAGTTATAAATTTTTTCATTTTCTTGAATTGATACATATTTTGTGTTCAGTTTATCAATAAATAAACCATCCAATCTTATAATAAAAGGTTTTTTAAATATTGATTTATCTAAAGTTGAAAAAATACCAATATCATAATTGGGATTATATCTTGATAAAATTGAAATATTATTAAAATTATTTTGAATGCATTTCGATAATCTTTTTAAAAAAATTAATGGACCAATTTTTGGTTCAACTAAAAATGGGTAGCTATCAATACTTAATTTCATTTATATTTTTTTTGCTAAACAATAACTTCTGGATTTCGAAGAAGAAATTATATTTATATCGTAAATTTTTTTACTTTTTAAATCATTAATAAATTTTGATATTTCTGGAAACTCAGAAAAATTTACATCATCAAAAATGATTAAATCACCTTTTTTTTGTCTTTCAAAAACAAAATTAAATTCATTCTTTATATTTTCATAATCGTGCTGAGCATCCAAAAAAGCAAAGTTTACTCTATCTAAATGAAAATTTTTTAATATAGACTTGCAACTACCTGTTAGGAAAACAATATTTTCTAATTCATTTTTCCATTTATTTAGAAGCTCCATTCTAGTTTTTTTTCCTTCCAAATCGTCAATGCAATTCCAAAATATCTTTTCATTATTAGGAATTATATCAATTGTATAAACTTTACCAATTTTTTTTGAATCATTTAAAGCTTTTGACATACACACTGAGGAGAAGCCTCTAGCAGTCCCGGTTTCTAAAATATTTAATAATTTTAATTCTAAATTTTCATTTATATAATTTCGTAAAATTGAATATAGCAATTTACCATGATGATAATTTAGTTTACTTTTTTTTTTTTACTATTTGTGTATGTAATGCAAGATCATCGATCCAATTTTTTTCAATAAAATAACCATTTAGCTTCTCTATTTGAGTAATTTCTTCTGATTTTTCATCTTTAATTTCATTAAATAACTTTAAATACTCTTCTCTTGATAGCAAAGGGTATTTTTCTTTGAAAAAAAAATTTTTGATTTTTCTTAAAATTTTTTTCATTTATTAAATTCTTTATACCATCTAATAAATTTTTTAAGACCATCTTCGATTTTGATTTTTGGCTTATATCCAGTTATTTTCTTTAGTTTACTTATTGATGCTTTTGTTTTTATTACATCCCCCATTTGTAAAGAAACATTTTTAATTTTAGCCTTTTTTCCTAATATTTTTTCTATAATTTTTAAAAATTTTATCAATGAAGTTGGCTCAGAAGCGCCGATATTAAAAATTTCAAATTTGGATTTTATTTTACTAGAATTTTTTTCTAAAAGGTTTATTGAATTAATTACATCATCAATATAAGTAAAGTCTCTTAAATGATTACCCCTATTGTATAATTGAATTTGTTCATTATTTATTATTTTTTTTGTAAATTTATAATATGCCATGTCAGGTCTTCCAAATGGACCGTAGGCCGTAAAAAATCTAAGTCCGATTAATTTAATTTTATATAAGCTGCTATATGAATATGCCATTATTTCATTGGCCTTTTTTGTAGCGGCATAAAATGATGAAGGTTTATCTGTACAAAATTCTTCCTTAAAAAATAAATTATTTCTTCTACTTCCGTAAACTGAACTTGATGAAGCAAAAAAAATTTTTTTTGTTTTATTTTTTCTTGCACATTCTAATAAATTATAAAAACCTATAATATTTGAATTAATATACTGCTTTGGAGAATTAATTGAAAACCTTACACCAGCTTGGGCTGCTAAATGATAAATTAAATCAAATTTATATTTAGAAAAAATTTTTCTCATTTTTTTTTCATTTTGTATATCAGCTTTTATAAACACAAAATTTTTACTATCTAGGCTTATCAATTTCTTCTTTCTAGCTTTTTTTAAATCAACATCATAATAAGAATTCATATTATCAATTCCAACTACTTTAGTATTTTTTTTATTTTTCAAAATAGATTTAGCCAAATGAAAACCAATAAATCCTGAGCATCCTGTGATCAATATTACCATGTAATTTTTTTTTCTAGCTGATTATTGAAATATTTAATAACTATTTCATTTTGATCTTTAAAATAATTTTGTTGATAAAACTTTGATAAAGCAAAGCCATAAATAGTTACAGATCTTTTTGAATTAGATCTTTTTGCCCTAAGTCGGTTATGTAAAACATTAACATTAAATAATATTGCATCACCTTTTTTCACATCAATTTTTTGTGTTCTATTTGTAAAAAAAGTTAGATAACGATCAAAAAGATTGCTATTAAAGTCTAATCTGTGACTGCCTCTAATAAAGGCTGTACAACCATCTTCATCCATAACATCGGTAGCATAAATTGCTAATTTGTATGCAGTAGGTATAAGTCCATGAAATTTATTTTTTCTAAAATATGTGTCCCTATGCCAACCTAATGCAGGAGTTAAACCTTTTGTAAGAAAATGTTTAAAATTTGTTAAATAAAGTTTTTGACCTGTTATCAAGCAAGATAATTCATAAATTTTGCTATTAAACAAATTATCCAAAAAAAATTCTTTGTTTTGCTGTTGAACAGCTGCTTTCAAAGTAAATGTTCCTTTTTGTTTTGATTGTAATTCAAAGTTCTCTTTATTACTGTCAATTTCTTTCAGTGAAGAAAAATATTCTTGATTATTTAAAAAATCATTTTTACTAATTGAGACAAATCCATTTAAAAATAATTTTTCTCTTTTTTCGGTAATAAATTTATCTAAAAAATTTTTCATAATAAATACTGTATTAATTTTAGTTTAGACGGATTCATAGATATATTAAGTTTTCTGGAAATTGAAGCAGTTTTTAGTAAAAACAAAATTTCACAAGCATTTTTGGGTGTTAGAAATATCTCTTCATTATTAAGTATAGAATTGATCCAATTAGTAAACATATTTTTAAGACCAATTATTTTCAATATCTTTTTATTTTTTAAATATATCGAGTTAGTAATGTCTATGTTTGTTTTTATATTTTCTTTCAAATAATTAAAAAATTCATCATCTGTGGAAATTAAGCTTTCAATTATATCATCTAAAATATTTTTAGAAGATATATTTTTATTTTTGAAATCTGAAAAGTAAAATTCTTTTTCTAATTGATTATTTTGTTTTATTAAATTTGTCTCAGACCTAAAGATTATCTTTCCATAAGAAATTTTATCAAAAACAATTTTTTTATCTTCATCTATTCTAGAACTTATATTACAATTGAGCATTTCTTTTCTTATTATTTGGCCTATTATTGAAAAAAAATGATAGTTTGTGGTAAAATTTTTATTTACAATTTCGAACTTGTTGACATTATTTTGATTTATTAAACTTATTAATTTCATTGTTATAGGAGAGCCAAAAAAATCTTCGGCAAATGATATTTTTAGATTTTTTTTTGAAACTTTTCTTAGTAGTCTCATGGATTTGGAAAGTGGAGTGTCTATAAATATGTTAAAATTTTTTTTTATAAGTTCTTTGACACTTTTATCTTTAACCGTATGATTTATAGATAGTATAAAGTTTCCTTGTTTTTTTTTTATATCTAAATCTTTAATTGAACTGAAATATTTGCATTGAAATTCTTCTAACAAATATTCACAATTTTTTTTTGTACGATTAATTACTCCAACAACTTTTATGTTATTTTTTGATTGTAGATATTTTAACATTGGTAAATAATCATTTAAAATTCTATTTCCAGATCCAATAATAAATAGTTCCATCATATGAGCCAATTTGTAATTTTAACTAGATAAAGATTAAATATAAATTTTACAATATTATAAAATCTAAAAATAAAATTTGGTTTATCTATACTAGTTCGTTTAATAAAATTTAAATATTTGTTTTTTACTTTACTAATATCAACTAATAAATTTTTATTGATAGAATAGTTTTTTGACTTTTTTATACTTTTAATTTTATTTAATAAATCTTTTTTATTTATAAATTTGATACCCTGATTTTTAACTAGCTCATTATGACCTCCGCTACTTAGATAGATTGGATATAAACCACAATGTAGTGCTTCTAGTAATGAGTTTGAACATGGATCGTTTTGACTAGCTGTTAGGAAAAAATTATTTTTATTAAGTATTCTTGCAAGTGTTTTGCTTTTAACAGCTTTTGAAACTTTTATATTTTTAAATTTGTAAGGAGAATTTCCAATAAATGTTATTTCAAATTTATTAAAATTTAAATTTTCATCTAAATACTTCAAATATTTAAAACCTTTTTTTATATTAGAAGACCATGAAGAAGAAATTATTTTTATTTTTAAATTTTTTTTTAAATTTATTTGTTTTTTAAAAATATTTTTATCTGGAGCATTATTTATAACTATATTTCTGATTTTATTTTTAAAACCTAATTTATAATTTTTATTTTTACTCCATTTTGATTGAAAAATAACACCATCAGAAAAATGTTTAGAGAACGAATATATTAATTTATCAATATTAGAAAATTTTTCATTTCTTGTGAGCGAAATTGGACCATCTATTCTATGAATTATTTTAAGCTCAGATTTTATTAAATAATATAAAAATAATTTAAATGAAAAATGGTGACTATTCACAATAATTGTATTCGCATTTTTTATAAAATCTGTATATTTTTTAAATTTAATTAATTCTTTTCTTAATGCTTTTAAAAATTGATTACCGCCACCCCAAGGATTAGAAGTAAATTTATAATCAATATAAATTTTCATTACATTAAAAAAAAATTTTTCCAAATTTCTTTTTGATTAACGAAGTCATGAATTTTTGCAGTTTTTTCAGCTCTAATTTTTACTTCATTAAGATTTTTTTCTTTTATTTTATTTAAAAAAATTTTTGAAATTTCCTCTGGCTCAAATGTCTCAGATTTGAAAGAATTAAAATTATCAATTATATCGTTTGCCTGTCCTACAGGAGTTGATATGACGGGTATACCACATGACATGGCTTCTAATAGAGCTTTTGGACCACCTTCTTCTCTAGAAGTTATAAAATAAAAATCTAGTAAGCTATAATACTTAATAACATTGTAATATTCTTGCTCATAAAAATGGTGAAAAGGAATTTTTAAATTTGATAACTCTTGTTTAATATATTCGCGTTCAGGACCAACCAATATAATAAATATATTTTCATAAACAGAATATATTTTTAAAATTGTCTTTAATAAAATGTCAGGACCCTTAATTAATTTTGGAGATTTTGATTTTGACCAACCATTGCTATCCTTTTGAAAAGAACCTATTACAATTGTATTTTCAGAAATTTTAAGTTTTTCTTTTAAATAATTTTTAATTTTTTTATTAAATTTAAATTTTTCAGTTTCAACTCCAATATAAATTTTTGAAATTTTATTTTCTAAACCATTTTCAATAAATAATTTTTCAATTATCGAATTTGAAACTCTTATTTTAAAAAATTTATGGATATTTTTTTTAATATTATTAAATATACTTTCAAATTCAGGATTTATTTTTGGATGTCCATGAAAATAATCAAAAACCAAATCATTTTTGAAAAGATGTAAAATAGATTTATATGCAGTATACTTATTTGATAAATAAACAATTTTGTTAAATGGAATAATATTTTTAGAAACCTTGAGACCATAAGTTGGAAAAAAATTTCTATAATTTTCAAAATCATTTCCTAGAGACCATTTCTGACCGTATCCTTGTAAATATATTTGTTTTGACATTTAATTTTTTTTTACAATTAAAAAATAACCAGTTGTAATATTTAAGTTATTATTTGATTTTTTGTTTTCTAATAGTTGAAATAAAGGTTTTAAAATCTTTAAAACAAAAAATTTAAATTTATTTTTAATCTTTTTATTATCTAAAGATAAAATATGTGATCTGATTAAGTCAAATATCACTGATGACAATCCTCCATTCTCAGAAATTAAATCAACAGTAAAATTATTTTCTTCAAAAAAATTTATTATTTTTTCTTTTGTCCATCTCCGGTAGTCTTTGGGTGCCATATGTATCTGGTATAAAAATGGCATTGAAACAAAACCAATGGCTTTTTTTTTTGAAACTCTAAAAATTTCTTTAATTATTTCATTCGGATCTTTCACATGCTCCAATACTTCTAAAAGTAAAAAACTATCAAAATAATTATTTTCGAAAGGTAAATGATTTAGATCAGAAATTATTTTGGCTTTGCTATTTGGATCTTTATTAATTGTTATTATTTCATCAATATTTTTTGTAGATTTTATTTTTGTTCTTGATTTTATATCAGATGAGCCTCCAAAATCTGCTACTATACCTTTTAATTTTTCAATATTTTTATCAATTTGAGAGTTGATAAATTCTCTCCTAAAAGAATTCATTAAATTAAATTTTTAGTCCGATTCTACAAGTATAATCTATTCTATGAAACAATATTTTTTTATTTTTAAAATATTCATCACATGCTTTCCTACATCCTTGCCAGTGACCATAGTCATCTATTATTATTACTCCATTTTTTGCAAGTTTTGGATATAAAATTTCTAACTCTTTTTTTGTAGATGAATACCAGTCTGTATCAAGTCGCAAAATAGATATTTTTTCTGGTTTATGTTTTTTTAAAGTTTCTTCCACAGGTCCTTTTATGAATTTAATCTTTTTTCTAGGATAATTAGTCTTATACAAATTTCTTTTTACTTCATCAATTGTCGCTAGGCACCAGTCTGATGAATTTTTTCCTATTTTATTTTCATAAAATTTTTTTATTGCCCTACCCGATCTAATTGATTTATCAAGTTTAGATGGTTTAGTCATACCCTCATATGTATCATATAACCAAAGCTGTCTGGTTACCTTAAATTTTTTTAACAGCTCTGCAACCAAAACCATATTGCCTCCTCTCCAAACACCACATTCTACTATGTCTCCATAAACTTTATTTTTCGCTACATATTCTACTGACTTAATTAATGAGAACTGTCTTTCTATTGAAGTCATGCTCATATTTTTAATTTTATTTATTAAATTTTTTTCATAAAATGTTAATTCAGGTATATCTGGCATTATTTTTTTTTTTTTTAGAAAACTAATCATTTTTCCTCACTGAAAATATAGGTTTTATAGATTTATAATTATATTTTCTATTTTCAAAAACTATTTCATTTATCAATTTCAAAGTATTTGAGTAAGCTTTTTTTATTTTATTTATATCTTTTTGGGTATGTGCATAACATATATTATTAGTACCCAATGTTAGTACACCGTTAGCAGCCATATTTTTCATAAATATATATTTTAATTCAAATTTGTTAATATTTCTAAAATTTGAAAAATTTATAAGGGTCCAAGGTTCTTTTCCCATTATTTTAACAAATTCACTTAAGTTGTAATTTTTTATTTCTTTATTTACATGCTTCATAATAACAGATCCACTTTTCCATAACTTATCAATAACTTTTTCTCTTTTTATTTTATCAATTGTTGCAATACTTGCGGCGAGAGATAAACTTTCACCTCCAAATGTTCCTGAAAAGAAAATTTCACTCATTTTATTCATATATTTTTTTTTTCCTACTAAGGCTGATAGAGGCATACCGTTTGCCATACCTTTTCCAAAACAAGATAAATCAGGAACAATATTAAAATATTGTTGTGCTCCGCCCAAAGAAAATCTAAAGCCTGTAATAACCTCATCAAAAATCATCAAAATTTTATTTTTTTTTAATAGATATTTTAATTCTTTATAATAGTCTTTTTTTGGCTCAACAAAGCTCATTGGCTCGATTATCATTGCGCTTATTTCATCTTTATTCTTTTTTATAATTTTGTGTACATTATCAATATCATTAAACTTAGCAGCTATTGAAAGTTTTCTAACTTTTTTTGGAACCCCAAGATTTCTCGATGTTGTTCCAATGTACCAATCCTGCCAACCATGATATCCACACGTTATTATTTTATCTTTTTTATTAACTCCTCTAGCTAATCTAATTGCTCCTGATGTTGCATCAGTACCATTTTTAGCAAATCTAACTTTTTCAGCCGAAGGAATTAACTTAACTAATTTATCTGAAAGTTTTTGCTCTAAAATTGTAGGTAAACTAAAAGTAATTCCTTTTTTTAATTGATTTATAATTGCTGTATTTACATCTTTGTCATTGTATCCCAATGTCATCGGTAACAATCCCATAATAAGATCAACAAATTCATTATTATCAATATCTTTTATTTTTCCTCCTTTTCCATTATCAGCAAAATAAGGAAATCCATCAGGATATTGTGTATAGGATTTGCTAAATGTTTGGCTTGCTAGAGGAATAGATTTCAAAGCTTTTTTAAGAAGTGTTTTAGAATTTTTTAAGTCCATATATCTTTGTATTTAATATTATACTTAATGTTTTTAAGCTATCATTAAAGCCTAACATATTAAATTTTTTTCTTTTTTTCATTAGCTCAAATTCTTTCAATTGCTTTATATACATTTCATTGTGATTGTAATTTTTGCAGTTAAAAATTTTCTTTATTTTTTTATTTTTGGAAATAAAAATTATATTAATTTTTTCTTTTCCTGGTTTTCCTACACTTGACCATTTTAAAATTCCTTTTGTTCCAGTAATTTCACATCCTCTTTTTTTTAATCTTGATAAAAAATCATTTTTGATTAGAGAAATCGCATCTTTTTTATGTTTCATTATAGAATAAAAAACTTGTGTTGCAGTTTCATTTTTATTCATAAATGCTACTGAATGTGATTTTTTCACAGGGCCAAGTAAATATTTAAGATAATCTATTTCATGACATGCATCAAATAAGACTCCGCCTCCGTAATTATGATTAAGACTATAGTGACCCCATAGTTTTTTACCATACATACTTTTTTGATTATTATTATAATATGCTTTAGTAAAAATGACTTTTCCAACTAAATGAATTTTTGATTTTAAAAATCTTATACCTGGGTGATATCTAATATTCGTAACTACAAACAATTTTACATTATATTTTGATATAAGTTCTTCAACTTTTTTTATATTTTTTAAATTGTTTGAAATGGGTTTTTCTACAAGAATATATTTATATCCCATCAAAATTAATTTTATAATATAAGATGTATGCAAATATGTAGGTAGGCATATTAAAGCTGATTTAGCCTTCCAACTTTCAATATGTCTAAAACTTGAAAAATTTGGTTTTAATTTTTTTTCTTTATCTAACGTTTTTATTTTAAGTTTTTTATCTTTTTTTAAAATATTAAAATATCTACTACCAATTGATCCAAGGCCTAAAATTAATAGTTTATTATTTATCATATTTTATTTATCAGATTAATCTTCATATATAATTTAATTATATATTTTATGAATTTGGAAAGCTTCTGCAAATTTGAAGTTCGATTGGCTTCCTCTATGTTCTGCAAGATTTTTTATATCTTTTAATGATCTTCCTTGTTTTTTTTTTATTTCGTTTTTATATATTTTACAAATAGAAAGTTTTTTATTTATGTATTTTGAAATATCAATAAAGTAGTTTGGCAAAAATAAATGCTTACCTATAGACAAATTTGTATTTGATAAAATTTCAAAAAAATAAATCTGCTTACAATTTTCTCTATTATTTGGCCTATATGCTGTGATAACTGCTTTGGATACTAGCTTATGGTCAATATTCAAGTCATTAAAAAAGTGTGTGTAAACAATGTCTGGTTTGATAATTGCTTTATATTTTTCAGCAACTCTCACTAAAGTTAGTAATGAGTTTTTGTCAAGCTCATTATCATCAAAATTCTCATAAAATGTTTTTTTAATTCCAAGTTTTTTTGCTACAAGAGTACTTTGATTTTTTCTCCTATTAATTTGCTTTTCCAAAAATTTTTTTGACAAATTTTTTCTTGAGCCTTCACCGTTTGTAAAAAAAACAACATATACTTTATCTTTTTTTCTTACATGTCTAAGTATTGCACCTGCACAACCAAATGCTTCATCATCAGGGTGAGCAGCATATATTAAAATTTTCATTTTATAAATATACTTATTATTAACAGTTTATTAATTTTATTCCATTCTTTAGATTCTTTGACAATTGTATTATGCATTTTTTATATCAAATTTTTATTGTTAAGATAAATATTGGACGAACTTTTTATAAAATCAATAAACTTTATCTTATAATTTTCTAATTTTCCTCAAGCTTAAAATTTTTTTATATTTTGATTTAAAAATTTGTTTAACTTTATTAAAATCTTCTTGAGTATTAATATCTATAGATTTATCAGCTGGCATTTCGTAAAAACCAATTTTTTTTCCGTAAAAAGATTTCTCCTTTTTAAAGCTCTTTACCTTTGCAAAATAAGTACTACCGTTATCTATAAAAAAATCTGCTTTAATTCTCTTGTCAACAAAATTGGGGAAACAAAGTTTATAATTTTTATAATTTTTTTGGATAGATTGATATGGGTTGAAACCCATTGGTGTAATTGCCATAGAAAAATTTTTATTTTTTTTCATTTTTTTGTATGTAAATATGATATCTTTAGATGTTCTTAAAGCAGCGGTTGCATACAACACGCATAGAATATCATAAGTTTTATATTTGTTTTTTTTTAATAAATCTAAACAAACATCCACAACCCCTTTATTTTCCCCAGCTAATTTTTTTTTTCTATTTTCAAAAGAAATAGATTTTTTTTTTGTGATTCTTTCTAATTGATCAATATCGCTACTCACTACAATCTCTGAAAATAATTTAGATTTAATTGCAGCATCTATTGTGTATTCTATTATAGGTTTCCCAAAAATTTTCTTAATATTTTTTTGTTTTAATCTTTTTGATCCTTTTCTCGCAGGAATAATACACAAGATTTTGCTTTTCATTTTATTAATTAAGATCTGAAACTTTAATTTTATAGCCTTGTTTTAAATCTTTAGTAAATATTTTATTCTTTAAATTTTCATATAACTCTACTGATACACCTGTACCAGGTCTTCTAAAATTGACTAAAATATTTTTTAGTTTTTGCCCCTTTTTTACATCTTGCGCTAAGAAAATACTTCTTCTAATTTTTTTTCTATTTTCTTTCTCAATATCATTTAATTTTTTATAATGAACCCCAAATGACTCTTCGATTTCTCTTATTGATTTTACAAAATCACACATTTCATCAAATTCTAAAGACATCGAATGCTCGACACTTTTTGTCATTTTATTTTCGGTAATAGTTTTCTCTAAAAGATTTACTCCAAATGCTAATGCGGCGATATCAACATTATAACCTGGTGTATGATCTGAGAAAGCAATGGGACAATTAAATTTTTTTTTTAAAGTCTTAAGAATATTTAAATTTACATCTTTATGTTTTGATGGATAGCCTGGTGGACAATGATGGATTATTATTTTATTTGAATATTTAGACATATGCTTTTTTGCCAAACTTATTTCATCAATTGTTGCCAATCCTGTATCAATTTGAACACACATTTTTGATTTAGCTGCTTTTTCTAATAAAGGGAAATGATTTACATCAGCCGATGCAATTTTTATAGTATCGCAACCAATACTTTTTAAGAAATCAATTTCTTCGTTAAATGAAGCTGTTGAAAAAAAACAAATATTTATTTGATCGCAATATTTTTTTAGTTTTTTAAATTGATTTTTAGTTAATTCTCTTCTTTTAAGTATTTTATATAATGGTTCTTTTATGGATTTAAATTTATTTTTTTTCTTATCAACTAAGATTTTATATTCAAATAGTTGTTTTTTATCTTGAACGAGTTTATCGGCATCAATCATTTGAAATTTTACTGCATCAGCTCCAGCAATTTTTGCTTGTTTAATTAATTTTTTTGCAGATTTAAATCCATTGTGTGTTGGTCCTATTTCAAAAACAATAAAACAAGGATTATTTTTACCAATAATTTTGTTATTTATTTTTATCATCAAAAAAAACTTTTATATTACTAATAACATTTATTACATCTTTTTTTTTCAATTTATTATGCATAGGCAATGATAGTCCATCCCTAAAATATTTCTCCGAAAACTTAAAATTTTTAATTTTTGTGTTAATTAATTTTCTATAATATTGATGTCGGTAAATTGGAATATAATGAAATTTACACTCAATTTTTTTCTTTTTTAAAAATTCAAATAATTTATTTCTCAATTTATTTGAGACCTTAATTATAAATAAATGATTACCACTATAAGAAAAATTAATTTTTTTTTGAAAAGTTATTTGATTAATATTTTTTAATCCCTCAAAATATATTTTTTGTAATCTGTTTTTATGTATCAAATTAGAATTTAATCTTTTTAGTTGGGATATACCCATTGAGGACTGTATGTCCGTCATTCTAAAATTAAAACCCAACATATTTTGGTGATAAAATAATTCTTGTGGTAAAATTTTATTGTGATTTTTGTTTTTATTAATACCATGGCTCCTTAGTAAATTAATTTTTTCATAATAATTTTTATTATTTGTTGTTATTGCTCCACCTTCTCCAGTAGTAATATTTTTAATAGCATGAAAACTGAAACAAGTAATATCTGAATATTTAGAACTCCCAACTTTTTCATTTTTATATTTTGCACCTAAAGCATGGCAAGCATCTTCGATAATTTTTATTTTATATTTTTTTTTTAGATAATTGATTTTTTGATAATCAACAACATTCCCTGCCAAATGAACAATTATAATTAATTTAGGTTTTTTATTAGAATTTCTTAACTTTTTTTCTAGTAAATTTAAATCAATATTTAATGTTTGGTAATCAATATCAATAAATTCAATCTTTGCTCCACAATATAATGCTGAATTCGAAGTGGCTACAAATGAAATTGGTGTTGTCCAAACTAAATCATTTTTTTTAATTCCAATAGCTTTACACGCTAAAAATAATGCACTTGTACAACTGTTTAATACTAATGCAAATCTTGAATTTACATATTTTGCCAAATTTTTTTCAAATAAATCTACTTTTTTACCTTGTGTGAGATTGTTAGATTTTAAAACTTTATTTACAAAATTAATATCAGAATTATTGATATCATGTTCATTACATCTTATATTATATTTCATAATAAAATTATTTTTCAATAAAAAACTCTTATTAATTATATTTTTTTAATTCAGAAATTTTAAAAAAAATATTTTTATCTGAGCTATATGAATGACCCTTAAATAGCTTTCCTTTTTCATTTAGATTGGTTGTTAAATAATCATGATATTTGTTTATTTTTGATTTTGTTTTAATTTTTAAATTTTTAGAAGTGGTATTTAAATTTATAACAGGTTTAATTATAAAAAAGTCTTTATATTCAATAGTATTTTCTGCTTCATTTTCTGTTATTAAATATTCATGTAATTTTTCCCCAGCTCTAATACCAATAAATTTTAATTTATATTTTGGATTGAATGATTTTGCGAGATCCGTAATTCTTACTGATTTTAATTTTGGAATAAATAATTCTCCTCCAACAGTTCTTTGAATATTATTTAGAACAAATTCTACACCTTTATTTATGTTAAACCAGAATCTTGTCATTCTCTCGTCTGTAATTGTAAAATATCCTAATTTTTTATCCAATTGATCTTGAAAAACAGTAGTAATAGATCCTCTTGAACCTACAACGTTACCATACCTAGATATTGAAAATTTGACAGTCCCAGTTAAATTATTTGCAGCAGTAATTACTTTTTCTAAGCAAAGTTTCGTCGAACCATAAAGATTAATTGGGTTTGCCGCTTTATCAGTAGATATCGCATGAACTAGCTTCACTTTATTACTATTAATTGCAGCAGAAATAACATTTTGGGTTCCAATAATATTTGTTTTTATACATTCTATTGGGTCAGTTTCTGCCTGAGGAACTTGTTTAAGAGCGGCAGCATGAATTACAATATCAATATCTTTCAAAGCCATTGATAGTCTCTCATAATCACGTACATCTCCTAGAAAGAATCTCATTTTATCTGAAGTAAATTTTTTCATCATATGAAATTGCTTAAACTCATCTCTTGAAAAAATTACTATTTTTTTTGGATTATACTTTTTTAAAAGTATTTCTACACATTTGTTACCAAATGTGCCTGTTCCACCAGTAATTAGTATTGATTTATTATACATATTGCTCAAAATCTAACTTGTTCTTAAAAAATTTTTTTAAGCTGTTGTTATGGCTAATAAATAAAAGAGTCAAGTCATTAAAACTTACTAATTTTTTAACAATTTTAATTTCATTTTTAGGATCTAAAGAATTGGTTGCTTCATCCATAAACAATATTTGGGGCTTTTTATAAAGAGCTCTTGCAATTCCAATTTTTTGTTTTTCTCCTCCAGATATTTGGGTGAAATCATCTCCTACTTTTTTCTGCAATATAGATTTTAATTTTTTTTTCCCAAAATTAAGATCAAGATCAATTAAAATTTTATGTAATAATTTTAAATCAACTTTATTAATATCTTTTTCAAAAGTTATATTTTCTAGCAAAGAGCCATTAAAAATAAATGTTTTTTGCTGAATAAAAGAAGAAATTTTCCTGAGTTGAAAAAAATTACTTTGATCAACAATTTTTTCATTCAAAAAAATTGAACCTTCATCAATTTTTTTTAAACCTAAAATAATATCAAAGAAGGTTGATTTTCCAATTCCTGATTTTCCAAAAATTAGATATTTGTTATTTTTTTTAAAATTACAGTTTAAATTTTTAATTAATTCATTGTTTCCAAATTTTAAAGACAAATTCTTACATTTAATATTTTTAAAAAATATTTTTTTTACATTATGAATATGTAAATTAGTTTTTTTACTTTTAAAAATACTTTCTAATTTTTTTATACTTGATTGATCAATGTTAAGAGAATTTAAATTTGAATATATTAATTGAAAAGAAGGCAAAAGTCTTAATGCTGCAAATAAATAAACTGCTGCTACAGATAAGTATTCATAAATACCGGTATCCACATAAAAAATAATATATAGAGTGATCGATATAAAAGCAGAAAAAAGTGAAATATCCAAAATAACTTTTGGTAGTAAATCTATAGCTTTAAAAAATACTCTAATTTTTCTCAAAACCTTTGATGCTTTTAGAAAATTATGTTTTAAATAATTTTCAAGTCTATAAATTTTTATTTCCTTAATGCCTTTAAAAGATTTATTAAAAGTTTCGAATCTGGATGTAGTATAATTTGAAATCAATTCACTCTGAACTAGTAAAATTTTTTTAATTTTTTTATAAAATAAAATATAAATTATAAAAAATAATAAAAACATTATGCCAGTTATCTTTGGTTGGATTATCAATAAATAGATTAGAAGCATTAATGCAAGCAAGCTTCTTACTATAATTTGCAAAGACGATGTCAGTATTGTTCCAGCCCTATTAGATTCTGAAAAAATTTGATTTTGAATTTCGGAAAATGTAATTTTATTATCAAATTGATCATTATTATATAAGTATTTTAAATATATTTTGTCAGCTAAATTAAATGTACTTTTATTTCCAATCCAAATAATAAAAATATTGGTAATATAAGTAAAAACGACAGTTATTATAAATAAAAAAAGTACTATTAAAGAAATTACAAAAAATAGGTTTTTATCTAAATAATATTCATATTCGAAAAAAAAAATTTTTTGTATATTCGTTTTTAAAAAAAAACTTTCAAACTGAGTCACGAGTTTGACATAAAAACCAATAAGATAAAGATTTATAATTTCAATAGTTCCTGATAATAAAGTTACAAAAAAAAGTATAGGAATTTTCTTTTTAATATCGTTATTTAAAAAATTAAAAACGAGAAAAAATTTTTTCAGGATCTGAGACATTTTTATTAATTATTCGCGCGATTTTTGTTATCAAAGATTTATTGTATTTTAATTTTAGTTTTTTTGTTCTACTTTCCATCATGATCTTAAAATAATCAGTTAAATTATTTGACTTAATTTGTAGTTTAATAACATCTCTAATAAAGTCATCTTTATTATATAAGTTTTTATCAAGAGAATTCAAAAACTTTTTAGTTTCATTGCTGTTATATATCGAATATGAGTTTTTAAATAGCGAAGTAAATGATTTGTTAAAACATAATACAGGCTTTAACAAGCTTAAAGCTTCAAATGTAGATGTTCCATTTGCATAGCTAACAAGGCCTTTTGATTTTAATATTAGTTTCTTAGTGTCCGATCTAAAATCTATAAACTTTAATCTTTTAGATTGTTTGAGAGCATAAATGTATTCATCCTTAGATCTTGAAGAGTTGTATTTAGGAAAATCTTTAAAAACTCTTGGATGTTCTTTTACAAAAATATAGTATTTTTTAGGTAACATATTTTCTAATAATTTAATTGCATATCCTAAATCATAAAAATTACCACTATATGGAACTGAGCTAACTTCGGGCTGATAAGGCATAAAAATTATTACATAATTTTTTTTATAATCTGGTACTAAAGAATTTTTAAGGTACCATTCATTCGCTTTTTTTACATTTGCATAAGATTTGATTTCAGAAATAAAAATATCTTTTTTATTTAAAAAAAAATTAGGATTTTTAATTGAAAATATAGAAGCTTTACTGTTAGAAAAATAATTTAAAATATATTTAGATCTCTTTTTTAAATTATATTTTATTTTATTTATAGTTGAAAAGGGTTTGTAATCTTTTCCACCTCTTTTAAAATAACTGGCTTCTGAATTTACGTTTTTAGAATATTGAATTCTAGCATCTTGAAAATTATTTTTTGTAAGAGAAATAAATTTATATACTTCAGGTAAGATTTTAATTTTTTTTAAATTATTTTTATATTTAAATTTTTCACTAGTTCCATGTGAAAAATCATACAAACCTGGTATAGCTGTTCGTGTAGGGAATAAAATCTTTAGATTATAATATTTAGACAAGACATATAAAATATAATCATAAATCCTATGTGGATTGCTGTGTAAAATAATTATATCTATTTTTTTTTTAACTAAAATTGTATTGAAGAAAGATACAATATTAAAAACAAAATTTCTTCTTTCTTCGTAATTATAATTAAATTTAGATATTAAATGTCTTGAAATCATTTGATGTATTATTGGCTCAAACTTTCCAACAAATTTAAATAAATTTTCATCAATCGGTAATGATTTAATTTTAGGAAAATTAGCAATTAATGCATCAAAACTATTAATCCAAAAATAATTTCTTATTTTTTTAAATTTTTTATCTGAGATAATAACTTTAGGTTTAAAATAATAACTTTTATTTAAGTGTAATATTAAATTCTCCCACAAATCATTTGTTGACGCAAGATAATGGCAATTATTATATTTTTTTTTGTATTTCATTGACTATAAGTTTAATTTTATAATTCATATTTTCATTATTTAGTTCAAAAATATCTCTTAGAAATGTATTCCCATATAAAAAACTCAAAAAATTATATATTTTTTTAAAGTTATTTTTTTTATTTGATTTATGAATTTTTTTTATAAATTTTATATAATCATTATTTGTTTTAATATTATCAATTGAAACAAATCTTTCGTACCAACATGTTCCAAAAATGGCAGCATACTTACCTAATATTGCCGCTTCCCATGCACTAGTTCCTGTTAAAGTTACAATTGCTTTTGCATTTGAAATTAGTTTAACTTGATCTTCATTAACTTTTATAAGTATTATTTTTTTTGATTTTTTTATAATATTATCTAAAAAACTTTTTGATCTATTTATAAATGACGCGTTATTAATTTTCATGCACTCTGGATGTTCTTTTATTACTAGATAATAATTCTTTGGAAGATAATATAATATATAATCTACTATGAAGTTTACATTTTTAAAATATTTTCCATCTGGACATACGGTTTTTTCAAAATCTCTAGATAAAGAAAGATATAAATATTTTTTCTTTTTAATACTTTCTGCGTATAAGCTCTTTTTAGAATAATAATTTATATAATTTTTAAGCTTTATTTGACTTGAATAATTATGCAAAAGTATTTCGAAGTTTGAGGCTTCTCTAACTTTATACTTTTCTTTTTCAAAAATAATTTTAAACTCTTTTTTTTTTACTAAATAAGATTTTAAGAATAAATAAATAAAAACAATTATTTTTGGACATATCATTTTAATTTTTAGATATAAACTAGGTTTTATATTAATTTTATTTTTAAAATAATTAGGTCTTAAATCTATTTTGCTTTTTTTTTTTATCAATTTTATATACTCTCTGGCAAGTTTTTGATTTTTTTTTGTTATTTTTTTTTTGAATAGCGCTGTTCTAAAATTTAAATTATTTGAAAAATAATATCCAGTCTTTAACTGATCTTTTATTGGATAAATTTCAGTAGTATTATCTAAAAAAATTATTGGTACTTTATAATTTCTACAAATTAAATATATCAAATTATCATAAAACCTATGTGGAACCCTTCTGGAAATTACTTTATCAACTGGATAGGAAAGTATAATATTTTTCCAAAATTCGTAACAATCAATAATATATCTTCTTTTATTTTCAAAATAAATTTCACTATAATTAGCTGTATATCTATTTAATATATCATTAAGGAAAGTATAATTTTCGTTAATCAAGTCAAAATCACTATTATTTAAACCTATTTTATTTTTAATTTTAATTTTTTTTTTGCATAAAATAGACTCGGAATGCGTAAAATTTTTCAGATCCTTATGATTATCAGAGGTACCAACCCATATAACTTTTTTTAAATCAGTAAGTTCTTTAGCAATTTTTAACCAAAATTTATCTGGGTTCTTTATAATTAATAAATTCATTATATTATTATTTCATATATAAGTTCAAAAAGATTAATGTCAAAATATATAGTTTTTAGATGTGATTCATCTCATTCAATTGGATTTGGGCATGTAAAAAGATGTTTAAATTTAGCAGATAATTTAAGATCTAAGTTTAATATATTATTTATATGCAAAAATTTAAAAGGTAACTTTATTGATAAAATTAAATATAAAAAAGTAATATTAAGCAAACATTTAAATAAAAAATCTGAAGTAAATTTTATAAATAAAAAAATAGTTAAAAACTATAGTATTAAATGGTTGATAAAAGATAATTATAATCTCGATTTATATTGGGAAAAAAAAATTTATCAAAATTTTAATAATTTATTTGTAATTGATGATTTTGTTAACAGGAAACATTGCTGCAAAAGATACCTCAATCAAAATTATATTATTAAATTTAATAAAAAAAATATTTTTAATTGTAAAAAATTTTTTATTGGTCCTAAATATGCATTAATATCCAAACTTAAAGTAAAGAAAAAAAATGATAAAAATGTTTTAATTTTTTTTGGAGGAACAGATGATAAAAATTTTACATTAAAGTTTTTAAAAAAAATATTGTATTTAAACTTAAAGTTTAAATTTACATTTTTAGTTGGTAGTAAAAATAAAAATAAGAAAAAAATAAAAGAATTAATTAAATTAAATAAAAATTTTTATTTAAAATACCAAGAAGATAACTTTCAAAAAATAATAGATAATAATAAATTTTTCATAGGTAGTGGAGGTACTACACTTTGGGAAATGTTAAAGTTAAATTTAAAATGTATGCTAATTACTGCTCACGATAATCAAGTTGAAATTAATAATAATTTATTTAAAACTAGTTCTGTAAGCCAGAATAAATTTGATAAAAATTTTAATAAGAATTTATTTAATTTTTTAAATCAAAGAATAAAAATTGGTAAAAAAAATATAATGAATAATCACAATTTTAATTACTCAAAGCTTATATATTAAAATGATACGACATAACCAGCCTAAATTAGGTGCAAAAGAATTAAAAAACGTAAAAGATGCAATTATAAATAATAATCTTTCAAATAAAAAAATTGTAAAAAAATTTGAAAATAAAGTTTGTAGCTTATTAAAAATTAAAAAGGGAAGTGCTGTTGCCTGCTCAAGTGGATCTTCTGCTTTATTTTTAGCTATGAAGTTTTTAAATCCTCAAAACTATAATGTAGGTATTCCTATATATACTTGTAAATCACTAAAAAATTCGTTGGATTTACTTAAAATTAAATCAGAATATATAGATAATGATAAAAATTCACCAAACATAAACCTTTATCAATTAAAAAAACTAAATTTAAAATACGCTATTATTCCACATACTTATGGGGTGCCAGTAAATACTGTTTTTCTAAAAAAAAATAAAATAAAGTTTATAGAAGACTGTTCACACTCATTTGGTTCTTCTGTAAATGGAAAATTTTTAGGATTAAGTGGAGATATTGGTATTGCATCTTTTTATACAACTAAATTAATCACTACTGGGGGTCATGGTGGAATAATTTTTAGTAAGAACATTAAATTAATTAAAAAAATACGTAAATTTTTAGATTATGATAATCCTAAAAACAAAAATGGTTTTAACCTAAATATGTCTGATATTAACGCTGCTATTGGACTCGCTCAATTAGATAAGTTAAATAAATTTAAAAAAAAACGTCAAAACATTTTTAAATTATACAAAAAACTTCCAGTAAAAAATATATTTTCCGGCCTAAAAGATACAAATAAATTGATGATTTATAGATTTGTAATTTTATATTCTAAACCTAATAAATTAAAAAATTTTTTAAAGAAAAGAGGAATAAGTGCTATTAACCCTATTGAAAAAAAAGAAATGTTCAATTCGAAAAAAAAATTTTACAATTGTGATTCATTCTGTAAAAAAACACTGTCTTTACCAATAAATAATTCAATTGAAATAAAAGATGTAAAAAAAATTTTTAAAAATGTAAAATTATTTCTTACAAAAAACTAATAATGAAATTATTATCAGCTCATCAACCTAATTATTTACCTTGGGCTGGTTTCTTTAGTAAAATAATTTTATCTGAGAAATTTGTAATCCTTGATAATGTTCAATATTCAAAAAACTCATGGATTAATCGAAATCTTTTACAAAATAATCTTAGACCATTTTATGTGACTGTGCCAATCAAAAGTCAAAATCTTACATTAAAAAAAATTAATGAGGTAGAAATTGATGGCGATAGATGGAAAAAAAAACATTTAAAATCGATATACTTTGCGTATAAAAAGTCAAATCACTTTAACAAATACTTTCCTGGTCTTGAAAAGGAAATATTGCTTAAAGGTCAAAATTTATCTAATTTGAATATAAGATTGATTTATTTAATGTGTAAATTTTTAGATATTAATAAAGAAAAGATAATTCTTCAATCTGAATTAAAGACTAGTAAAAAAAAATTAGATCTTATTATTGAGATTTGTCATAAATTTAATTCAGATACATTTTTTTTTGGTGAACTTGGAAGACAATATTGTGATGAGGAAGCACTAAAAACAAATAACATAAAACCTATTTTCCAAAAATTTATATTAAAAAAACATTCAGAAATTAATACAAATAAACTTAATCTTTCAATTTTAGATCTTCTATTTAATTGTGGCGACAATTCTAAAAAAATAATAATTGAAAGTCATAAAAATTTTTTTTAATAAATTAGAAAAGAAGATCAAAAATTACATTCTTTTTATTCTATAATTTTCCAAATATAAAACATCAATTTTTGATCTTAGAAATGTATTAATTGCGTCTTCTGGTGAATAAACAATTGGCTCTTCATGTAAGTTAAAACTGGTATTAATTACAGAATATATATTACCTTTTTTTTCTATTTTATTTAAAACTTGATAAATTATTTCATTATCTTTTTTTTCTAATATTTGTGCTCTTGAAGTTCCATCTAAGTGAACTGTTGCAGGATGATTTTTGGCAAAAATTTTTTTGACATAATATAATCTAGTCATAAATTTTTTATTTAAATCTCCTTTATTTACATCTTTCAAACTTTTTTTAGCATTATAATCATTCATGACTGGCCCAAAAGGCATGAAATCATTCCTATTTAATATCTCATTAATTTTTTTAGTTATATTAATATTTTTTGGATTAGCTAAAATTGATCTATTGCAAAGAGCCCTTGGTCCAAATTCTGCTCTTCCTTTGAAGTATGCAATTACTTTTTCATCCAATAAATCATTTGCTATTGATTCTACTAAAATATTTTTTTTAAGATTTTGAAAATTTATTTTATTTTTATATTTATTTAGATTTAATTTTTTAAAATTTTCACCCAAATACATGGTGGTTGGTATTTTTTTTTTTTCTTTTTTACCATTTTGATACAAGAAAGCTTTTACTGATCCGATATTTAAACCTTCATCACCCATAGGTGGAGCAACAAATAAACTTTTTACATAATCTGAATTTGAAATTTTTTGATTAATTTTGATATTTGCAAATAGACCCCCTGATAAGCAAAGATTGAAGCTTTTTTTATTGTTATAAAAATATATTTTTCTTACAATTTTTAAAACTATCTTTTCTACAAAGTATTGTAGCCCTGCCGCAATATCTTTTCTTGAAAATTTTTTTAATTGTCTCTTTAATTTGCTGTCAATATTATTAAAATACGGATTAAATTTATCTACATTGGCATAAAGTTTTCCATTTTTAAAAGAAAACATTTTTTCAAATATTTTTAGTGTTTTCTTATAATTGCCAGAAACAGACAAAGCTAAAACTTTACCCTCATGTCTATTTTGTTTAAATCCTAATAACTTTGTAATTTGACCATACAAAAAACCAAGGCTATCATATGAAAAGTTCATATCGATATATTTTATTTTAGTTTTTGAATAGCTCATAATCAGCATAGATTTATAATCACCTCTGGCATCCATTGAAAGGGAGAAACATTTATTATAACCAGACAAAGAAATGCCAGAAAACGCGTGGGATAAATGATGATCCATAAAAATTATTTTTTTCTTTGGAATGTTATTTTTTTTTGCAAAATATAAAAATTGATTTACTTCTCTCCTGTCTCTTAAATTTTCAATTTTGATTCTTTTGTCAAATTTTTTTTTTTGGACAGGATTTAATTTTTGTAATCTTTTTTTTAAATTTTTTTTTATAAATTTATCAAAATAAAAATTTTTTTTAAATCCGTAAATGTAATAACTTATTTTATTGGGACTTAAATTAAACTTTTTATAAATTAGGTTAAGAGATTTTTGTGGAAAACCATCAAAATTTTTAATTCTATTTAATCTTTCTTCCTGAACTGCAAACAAAAGTTTGTTATTTTTAAATAAAGCTACACCAGAACCAAGTGAATTATGTAATCCCAATAAATACATTTAATAATAATTATATTTTTTTAGATTTAAATTAAATTCTCTACATAAATTTCTATTTGAGCTGTTAAAAAAGTTATCTATCTTTTGTGACATTGTTTTAGATATTTTTTTGTTATTTTTTTTTTTCGTTAACTTTTGATGTCGAATATTTTTCTAAATGCCTCATGTCTACTTGAAAAATTTTAGACAATTTTTTTAAAAAACCTTTTGGATTTAGCTCCAATTCTTCATAAATTAGAATATTTATTCTATCTTTACCTATTATATTTGCAATAATTGATAAGTTTAAAAAATAATTCAAACTATCGATATAAATATAGCCTTCTAAATCAAAGACCTTAATATTTCTATTAGTTCTTTTGTTAGATATTTGTTTAAATGGGAAATCATAAAATATTTGGTTTTCATTTTTAAAAAATTTATATTTTCTACTATAAATACTTTGAATTAAATCTGACTGTTTTCTTATAATAACTAAAATCTCATCGTTTTTATTTGATAAAAGATATTTTATTAAGTTACTAATTGCAATTACTCTTTGTCCTAAATATTTTTTTTTATTTTTTTTATAAAATTCATCATGTTCAATAAATTGTAAAAATCCTTCACACGTGTAAATAAATGGTGTCTTTAAATTTTTAAATCCGCTGAAAATTTTATTATTTTGGTAAAAAAAAAATTTACCAAAATTATCAGGTAAACGAGATTTTGAGATCTCCAAATCCTTTTTTATAATATTATTATTAAAATTAGTATTAGGAAAAATAAATTTTTGTAAAAATGTTGAAGCGCAATGTTGATATCCTATGTGGAAAAAATTTTTTTTCATTTTTTTTCAATTATATTTTTTTATCTTATTTAAAACCTTGATACTTATAGGGGTTGCAAATTCAATATTAAAAGGTGATTTTTTGCCAATTAACTTTGTAAAGTATTTTGGTTCTAAACCCTTAGCGGGACGCACTACCTTAATATTTTTGTGAGAAAAGAGTTCTCCTTTTTTTATTTGTTTTGATGAATAAATTGATCTACTATAATCTTTATAAAAAATATTTTTTTTACCTATAAAGTTTTTATTATTTTTAATTTTATAAGAATTATTTATATCAAAAATATAATCTTTAATTTCATTTTCTTTTAAAGAAAAATTATAATCAGGACTTTTTACATTTTTGATTGCAACATGTTTTTCAAAAATCTCTGCTCCAAGTAATGCTGCTTGCTTAGCAACATTTGAATTCAAAGAATGATCGGAGAAACCAATCGGGCAATTAAAATGTTTTTTTAAAAATTGAATATTTGAAAGATCAAATTCTGATTCGTTGGCTGGATAGCTGGAAACACAGTATAATAGTATAACTTTGTTATGATATTTCAAAATAAGATTATAAGCTGTCTCAATCTCTTTTAAACTTGCCATCCCGGTAGACATTATTACTGGTTTTTTTGTTAAAGCTACTTCTTTAATAAGTGGCAAATGAGTTATTTCAAATGATGCTATTTTGTATATTGGCGTGTTTAATTTTTCTAATAAATCAACCGCTGTCTCATCAAATGGAGAACTAAAACATTTTATTCCAATTTTTTTTGAGTACTCAAATAATTCCTTATGCCAATTAAATGGGGTATGTGCTTTTTTGTATAAATTCCATAAATATTGTCCCTTCCATTCACCCTTTTTAAGTAAGAAATCTTTTTTCTTTGAATTTAAAGTAATTGTTTCAGGTGAGTAGGTTTGTAATTTTATATAATCAGCACCATATTTTTTGGAGAATTTAATTATTTTTTTTGCATTCGTTATACTTCCATTATGATTAGATGATAATTCTGAAATAAAAATTGGTTTTTTTATTTTTTTTTTAAATAAATTTTCAATCATTTTTAAGCTATATTTTATTATTATTTTTTCTCAAGATAATTTTTGCAATTGGTTTTATTTAAGATTTTTATTATTAAATTTAAAATCGAAAATTTGATCTCAAATATAGTATTTAATAATTTTTTAATTAAAGTAATTTTAAACTAAATGATAATTTAGTTTATTTTCTTTAACAAATAATATTTTCTGATACTAGTTTAATGTAATTTATAAATGAACGCTTATCATAAAATGATAAAAAATTTAGATAAAAAAGTTAGCAAATACTATAAAAAATTAGATAAAAAAGTAGGTAATAGTGTTCCAAACGAGACTGTATTTAGATTGCTTGGTAACAATAATTTTAATTGTAAGAACAAAAGAATATTAGATATTGGTATAGGTAATGGTGATAACTTGCTAGAGTTTAGACGACGTGAACATTGTGAAATTTTTGGGATAGATATTAAAAAAAAGGTTCTTAAAATTTTCATAAATCAGAATAATTTAAACCCTAAAAATTTCTTTTCATGCGATTTAAATTATAATTTTCCAAAAATAAAAAAAAAAATGGATTTGATATTATGTAAAGATACAATCTATTATGTGGAGCAGAATAGGCAATTAGTACTGTTTGATGAAGTTTATAAAAATTTAAAAAAAGGAGGATTTTTTTTAATGCAATATATCCAATGCCAATTTAAACAGAAACCTAAAAAAAAAGAATTCTCATTTAATCTTAATAACAAAACAGAATTCGAAAAATTGAATAAATATTTTCAAATTAAAAATCCAATCCCTTTTTTAGAAAATAAACATATAATGAAATTAATCAAATATAAAAAATTTCAACTCATAAATAATATATTTGATATTAGTACACACACAAAAAATAAAAAAATAGTCTTGACCGTAAATAGATTTTTATTATTTAAAAAGTAATATAGAAAAATTAGAAAACTAATTTTTAAGAATAATTTATTTATTAAAATTTTCTTTTTTTTTGATTAAATATTTTAATTTCATGTTAGGTAAAATTTTAAAATTATTTTTTTATGAGCTGAGAGTTTTTGTGATAATTACAGGAAATCACCATAATAAAAAATTATTATATTTTTAATCATTTAGCTTTATTTTTGCGTCACATTTTAAAAAATTTTTTTTATAATGATGGTTTGTTAGATAAATTGAGAAATTATTAAATCTTATATTTGCATTCAAAAAATTTTGATCTCTCATATCTAACATTCTAATTTTATTAAATAACTTTATTAGATTTTTTTCTTCGCCCAGCTGAGAGTTTTTTTTACTTAATCTCTTAAATTTAACAATATTTCCTTTTTGTTTTTTAAATTTTATTTTTTTTTTTTTAATGATTGATTTTATCATTAATAAAATTTGATAATATAATCTGTCAAATATTTCATACCCATTGCCTTTTAATGATAAGCTTTTTTTAAGAGCGATCGGACCATTATCCAAGCCTTTTTGAATTTTAAATGCACATATTAAGGTTTTTTTATAATTTCTAATTATCATGTTGTGAATTGGTGACCCACCTCGACCAAATGGCAATGGTGAGCTATGAAAACCAATACATAAAAAATTTTTGTAAATAGATGGTGGAATTTTTTTGCTCCAATGAGGAAAAAAAATAATTCGTGGTTGAATTTTTTTTAATTTAGAAACAGAGAAATCTTTTCCAGTAAAATGATAGAAATATTTATTTTTAATATTCTTTTTAAAAAAAGAGTTTTTATTAACTATTACAAACATTAAAACGTTCTCCAATGATCTTAAACACTTCATCTTTTTGTTCAACATGATTCTGAATTGCACCCACGGCTCCTAGCGTTTCATCATCAGGATGTGCTGCTATAATAAGAATTTTCATTTGCTTTTTAGTTGTTTTAATAATTTGTTAGTTACTTTATAACTTTTAACTTTAAAATAAAATTTATATTTTGTTCTTTAAATCTTCCATATTGGATAAACACCAGCTTCGTCAGCACCTGTGATTAGTATTTTTTCATTTATTTATAAATTATTTTATATTTAAATTTTCTATTAGTGTTTATTTATTAACATAATGCTATTTAATTCTTTTGTTAACAAACATAAATATATAATATCAGTAATATTTAATGAAAAAATATAAACTTACATTTTTATTAGACAAATCAAATAATTGGATTTTACCATATCTTCAAAAATTTATTAAAAATCATAAAAAAAAAAAATATAAATTTAATATTAGTCACAACTATAAACTAATTAAAAATGAGGATATAGTTTTAGCTCTAGGATATACAAGGATATTGCCTGTTAGCTTTTTAAAAAAAAATAAACTAAATCTAACAATTCACGAAAGCGCACTTCCAAAAAATAGAGGATTTAGCCCTATACAATATCAAATTTTGAATAATAAAAATCTTATTAATGTTTCTTTAATTGAATTAAGTAGTGCTGTTGATAGTGGAGAATTATTAATGAGTTTAAAGTTCAAATTTATTGGAAATGAGCTGTATGATGAAATTAGAAAGATACAGTCAGAAAAAACTTTTCTATTAATAAAAAAGTTTTTAAAAATTTATCCAAATTTTAAAAAAAGAAGACAAAATGGAAAACCAAATTATTTAAAAAAAAGAAGTCCTAAAGATTCAGAGCTTAATATAAATAAAACTCTAAAAGAAAATTTTAATTTAATGAGAATCAATAACAATGACCGTTGGCCATCTTTTTTTAAATTTAAAAAAACAAAATATATTTTAAAAATTTTTAAAGGATAGAAATTATTTGTTTTACGAAAACATCATTTGCAGTACTAAATTTTTTGTCAAAATTTCCAATATCAAAGTTTATCCTTTGCCTTGTCTCATGTTGTGAAATTAAATAACTTGAGAAATCAAAAGTTTTTTTCTCGAAATTATATAAGTTTTTATAAAATTTATTTTTATCAAATGGTACTCTTAGAAACATATCTAGAGTATTTTTATTTATCATTTCGCTTCGAAGATCAAGAACATTATCAAAAAATCTAAAATAAGCATTTTTATTTAGGTTTAAAACTTTTTTTGAAAAGCACATGGCTTCAAAAAAAGAAGATGAAGCCATGCCATCTGTAATCAAACCAGAGCAATTTTTAATAATTTCTAAATTATTTGTGTTTCTGTGTAAAAATTTAATTCTTGTTGAATAGGTACTCAATGATTTTATATACGCGAGATCAAAATAGTTATCTCTACTGATTGGCTTTCTAAATTGTCTTGGGTGAATTTTGCAGTAAATAGTGTAATTATCTGGAATTAAATTAATTAGATAAAAAAAGGATAAAAGATTATGAGAAAAGTAGCCTCCACTTGGACAATTTGACGATTCTGGTTGATAAGTTAAAGGGAAATATAAATATTTTTTTTTAAGATTTAATGGTTTTGAAATCTTATCATAATAATTTTCTGCAAGTTTAACTTTGTAAGAAGTAAAATAACTACTAAATTTAAATTTAATATAGTTGGTAAATTTTATATCTTCATGTATTTTTATTTTACTAATCTCATACATCATATTTTTTTTTTTTAAAAAAAATATTTTTTTTAAAAATTTTTTAAATACTGTTTCTTTATTTGCCTTATATAAAAAATTTGGACTAGTAAAACTTAGAGAGCTCTTAAAACCTTCGCCCTTGTATATCTTATCTATAACTGAAAGAATGAAATCACTAGGTTTTTTGGTTTGATCACTACTATCTTTAACCTGAATATATGGCTCTGATGATATAAAGTGATACTGGTCCAACATTGTATGATGAAAAAGAAGTGTAGGTATTTTTTTTAACTTTCCGATGTCAATTAAAAGTTGATCAATTACTCTATGGGGTGGACTCGCTAAAATAATGAAATCGAACTTAAATTTTGATAATAAAGAAAAAATAACGTTAATTGACTTATTTATAAAAATATCTCTATCATTGGTAGAAGCATCATTTTTAGAAGGTAGAAACCTTGATAAACATATATTTGAACTTAAAATTGATTCACTTAGCTCATAATAAGTTTTTTTATCTAATTTGTTACTTAGATTTAAAAAAGATGGATAATTCCCAAGTTTGAACAAAGATGTATCGTATAAAAATGAATTTTTAAAATTTTTCTTATGGAAATCATCTCCAACTATGACCTCAGGATGATATCCTGCTTTAATTAATTTTTTAATTGCGTCGACCCAAAATTTAGAATTTGGAAATACAAATAAACCACGTTTCATATTTTATATATCGCTTCATTTAGTAATTTAGAATGTTGATCTATAACATAATTGTAATTTTCCATACTTGAATTTATTTCTCTAAGTTCATACTCACACCCATTATTTATTACTTTTTCAGCAAAATCGTTTATTTTTTTTTGATCTACTTTTGAGTTAATTTTAGTTGTAAAGAAATGCTCAAGATCATCTATTGTTTGAATTTTAAATATCTCATCTAATTCATTGTACCAATTATTTCCAAAGTTAAATGAAGGAATTCCTAGTACAGCAGCCTCCCATGGCGGAGTTCCTGACAAATTGCAGACAGCTTGTGATTTTTTAATAATTTGAATTCTATCATCTTTATCAGATGCAAAAATAATTCTATTAGATAATTTTTTTAAACTTTTATAAAAATCTTTATTTTTTTCTGAAATAAATATACT
>MDTA01080729.1_pt1 | contig 38102 bp, 39 predicted proteins | sample 811151 | NCBI WGS metagenome assembly MDTA01 (sample SAMN05326648, study PRJNA326480) | marine metagenome | isolation source: seawater | place: Indian Ocean: South | collected 2010
AAAATAATATTTATTGTGCTCCTGTAGATTTTTACCCACCAATAAATAGAACTAAAGAAAATAGCATTACCTTTGGTTCTGGGAGAGGCATATTTCTATCAAAAGATGTAATTAAATTAATAATCAATAAGCAAAATGAATGGGATCATAGTCTTGGATTAAATGATGTATCCTTAGCAAAATTATTAAATGAGCATAATATTCCATTAAAAATTGGATACAGGCAAGACTTTAAAAGCTATCCCAAAATTAAAGAAATAAATTCAAATAACTATCATTATGGTTTTAGACTAGATACTTCAGGAATACCAAGATTTTTTGAAATAATTTCACTATTAAGCATTAACAATAAACTTAAATTCTTAGCAAAGGAAAATAAAAGAGGGTATGTTTTTCAGCATATTTATGATTTTATATTTAGCTCTGTGTTTTCAATTATTTCTGCAGTAAATATTAAACATCATTCATCTAGATATAAAGACTATGTGAACTATTTTATAAATTCTATTTATAAAATAGTTAAAAAAAACTCTTATATTTATAAGATATTAAGAAAAGTAAAAAAAAGATTTAATATAAAAACTCAAATATAGAATCCTATTATTTTTTAACGAAAAAAGCTTCTCTAATTTATTATGAAAGTAATGAATTATTTCTTTAATATATCTATAAAATTGATATATGGAACAATCAGATTTAATTAATCAAATAATAAAATTGACCGACCAATATTTTGATGATAATTATAATAAAGAAGACTTCGTACCAAACATTTCAAAAATCCCTGTTTCAGGAAGAGTTCTTGACAAGAAAGATTTGGAATATTTAATTAAATCAAGCTTAGAACTATGGCTAACTAGTGGTGAGTTTACGGATGAGTTTGAAAAAAAATTATCAAAAAAAACAGGCCTAAGGCACTGTCTATTTGTTAACAGTGGCTCGTCAGCAAATTTAGTTGCAATTAGTGCCTTAAAAAAACTTTATGATTTAAATGATGGGGATGAAATTATTACTTCTGCAGTTAATTTTCCAACAACGCTAAATCCAATACTCCAAAACAACTTAATACCTGTCTTGGTTGATGCTGAAGTTAGTTCTTATAATATAAATACTGATTTGATTGAAAAACAAATTAATAAAAAAACTAAAGGGATTGTGCTAGCTCATACTTTAGGAAATCCATTTGATATAAATAAAATTAAAGAAATATGTAATAAGTATGAGCTTTTTTTAATGGAAGATATGTGCGATGCTTTTGGTTCTAAATTTGAAGATACTCATGTTGGAACATTTGGTGACGTTGCAACTCTTTCATTTTATCCTGCTCACCATATTACTACTGGTGAAGGGGGTGCAGTATTAACTAATAATCCAAAACTAAAAAAAATAATGGAATCGTTTAGAGATTGGGGAAGAGACTGTTACTGCCCTCCAGGAGAGGAAAATACTTGCAAAAAAAGATTCGACTGGCAACTTGGAGAATTGCCACATGGTTACGATCATAAATATATTTATTCCAACGTAGGATATAATTTAAAAGCAACTGATATGCAAGCTGCTATTGGAATATCTCAACTAGATAAGATTGATCAATTTATTAAAACTAGAAAAGAAAACTTTAATTACTATTATGAAAACTTTAAAAATCTTAATGAATTTATTATGCCAACATGGAATAAATTATCAGAACCAAGTTGGTTTGGCTTCCCTATCTCATTAAGTAAAAAAGCAAAATTTACAAGAAGAGACTTGTTGACTTACTATGATGATCGAAATATCGGAACACGATTAATATTTGCAGGAAATATTGCCAAACAACCAGCTTATGAAAATCTTAATATAAAAATTTCAGGAAAACTAGAAAATGCAGATTACATAATGAATAATTCATTTTGGTTAGGTGTTTATCCTGGATTAGGTAAAACTCAGCTTGATTTTGTAATTAATGAAACACTTGCTTTTCTTAAGGAGAGGCAAAAATGAAAGTTTTAATTCTTGCAGGTGGAAAAGGAACTCGTTTTAGAGAAGAAACTGATGTAAAACCAAAACCCATGATTGAAGTAAGTGGAAAACCTATAATTTTACATATTATTGAACATTATGTAAGTTACGGATATAAAGACTTTGTAGTCCTAGCTGGTTATAAATTAGATTATTTTTTTGAATATTTTAATAATTCAAAATTTGTTAATAAAGATAACGTATTTAAAACAAAAGATAATCTAAAAATCACAGTATTAGATACAGGTGTTGAGACTGGTACAGGCGGAAGAATTAAGCGAGCTGAAAATTTAATTGATGAAGAAAACTTTTTATTAACATATGGTGATGGGCTATCAAGCGTTAATATAGAAGAATTAGTTAATTTTCATATTAAAAATAATAAAATTGCTACCGTAACTGCCGTCAGACCACCTGCTAGATTTGGTAGTTTAACAATAAATGATAGTCTGGTAACTTCATTTGGTGAAAAAGTTCAATCTAAAGAAGGTTGGATAAATGGAGGTTTTTTTGTATTGAATAAAGAAGTATTTAATTATATAAATGATGATGAAGTTACATTTGAACAAGGTCCTTTGGATGAACTAGCAAAAAAATCTAATTTAGTAGCCTATAAACATAAAGGGTTTTGGTATCCAATAGATACAATTAGAGAGAAGGAAATTGTTGAAAGCCTGATTAAAGATGATAAACTTCCATGGTTAAATGATTAATAAAGAATTCTGGGGAAAACAGAAAGTAATAATTACAGGTCATACAGGATTTAAGGGCTTTTGGATGACTTTACTTCTTAACGAACTTGGATCTGAAGTTTATGGTATTTCATTAAAAAACAATTCAAGTGAGATATATAAGATACATTCAAAATATCAAAAATTAGCAAATGAGACTTTCTTTGATATTAGAGACGAACACAAAGTTACTTCTTATCTCAATAAAATAAAGCCTGATATTATTTTTCATTTAGCTGCTCAATCATTAGTTATATCAGGACAATTGAATCCTAAAGAAACTCTTGAAACAAATATTATCGGCACATTTAATATATTGAATTGGTCTTCAAAAGAAAAAGAGAAAGTTTCTACTATCGTAGCTACAACTGATAAAGTATATAGAAATCCAAATAAAAAAAACACTGAAGAAGATGAACTAGGGTCTTTTGAGTTCTACGGAGCCTCTAAAGTTGGTGCAGAAAATGTTATAAATGCATTTAATCTAGATCCTGACACAAAAAATAAAGCATCTGTAGTTAGATCGGGAAATGTCCTGGGAGGAGGTGATGGAGGAGAAAACAGATTACTAACTGATTTAATTAGTGCAATTAAAAATAATGAAAATATTTTAATTAGAAATCCTAACTCAATAAGGCCATGGCAATTTGTTTTAGATTCTGTAGGAGGTTATCTTCTAGTAGCTCAAGAAAACTTTAATACATCTGTACCGGAAATATATAATTTAAATTTAATAGATTCAGGAGAGGTTACTGTACTTGAATTAACAAATAAACTTATTGATAAATTTAACTCAAGTATAGATGTTGAGATTGTTGAAAATAAAAAATTCAATGAAGCAAAAGAACTAAGATTAGATTCTAATAAAGCTCAAAATAAATTGAACTGGAAAAATATCTATAATATAGATTCAATAATTGATAATATTTATGAATGGGATATATCAAAAAATACAGATGAGATATGCTCAATTACTAAAAATCAAATAAATAAATATTTAGAGCAAGTTACAAATTAATTATCAATAAAAACACCTATATAAGGGGTGTCTTCAAATGAAAGGACATGTAATTTTATATCTTTAATAAAAATTAAATCTCTTATCCTTTCTCTAACAGGATAGTTCTTAAGCATCTCTGGTTTTGTAAGATCACTATTGAATCCAATTTTATATAAACTTCTATTATTTAATGATGCCAAAAAATATACATTATTATCTTTACCTATATCTATTGCACTTATTCCAATAGAGGGATTAAAAAAATAAATTGGTTCATGAAATCCGTAAATACTGTGGGACTTATATAATGGGGCATTCTCAATTTCTATATTTCCATAATGTTCACCATAGGAAGAAATAGGCCAACCATAGTTTATGTCTTCTTTTGTTACATCAATAACATTGATTTCATCTCCACCAAGAGGTCCATGTTCAGTTAACAAAAATTTATTCTCTATTCCAGAATATACAAGCCCTTGAGGGTTTCTGTGACCAATTGAAGCATTCTTAATTTTTTTTCCATTTTTGTCAATTACTAAAGTTTTTCCTAGAATTGAAAATTTGTCCTGTGCTCTTTCCCTCTTAAGAAATTCACCAGTTGTTAATATATAATTATCATTCCCGGCATTTGATATTTTCCCTCCGGAAGAATGTCCACTAAAAGATGGCTTGTTGTTTGTATTTATACATTCATCACTAGTAAAGAATTCTCTAAATTCTAAAAAGTTATAATTAAAATCTGCTTTCAAGATAGAAGTGTTATAACAATTCTCTTCTACTTCCTTAGTATATGAAATTAAAAGTAAATCATCTTCAATTAAAATATCTTTAACACTAAACCAACCTGGATTGTAAATTTCTTCATCAGTGACTATTTCTCGAAAATTAGATTCAATATGAGATACATTGATTGGGAGATCTAGGAGTAAATCTTGATAAGAAAAATAACTAAACTCACCTGAGCCCAAACTTAAAATGAGGTTGTCTTCATGAAGTGCAAAATATGCAAATGATTTTTGACCTGAATTCTTTGTATTAAAAAAAGAACAACAAAATGAATACTTCTTTAAATAGGTTTTGTCACTATATTCAATAACTTCTTTTAAGCAACTTGTATCAAATGACGAATAGTAAGAAATTTTCTCTTCATAGGATAATTCCATGTTCTGTTCAATTTTTTCTTCTAAATAAACTAAGCTACATTCATCATCAACTGAGTCTACATTTTGTAAATCATATATTTCAATTTTTTCAACATAAGGAATTTCATCACAGAAGCTTAAAAACTTTAATTTATTACAAATATCATCATACAAAGGGTTTGGTTTATTTTTATCTACTAATGAAGCACATGAAGACAGTAGAAAAAAAATTAATAGAGGTATAAATTTTTTACTTATTTTCAAAACAAGTTCTCTATTTTAGACATTTCTAAGAATTGAAATGGAACCAACAATTATCCTCTAACTGAAAATTATCGAAGGATTCATTTACTGCTTTCTTTACTCCAGGAAAAAGCGGATAGTCATCTCCAACAATTATTCCACCTTGTTTAACTTTGTCTTTCCATAAAATAATATCTCTTAATACACCCTCGTAGGAATGATCACCATCAATATAAATTGCATCAATGGACTTATTCGGAATTAAAGGTGCAATAACTTCAGAAGAAGAACGGTATAATTTAAATCTCTCATCATTAATCTTATTTAGTACGTATGAATAGCAATAATCCATGTCAACTTGTGACTTTTGAGAAAAAATATCTGAATCATCATATCCTGACAAATAAGGATCAATTCCTATATAAGATTGAATTCTAGTTCCAAGCTTTTCAATGGTATCTTTAACATTTCCTGCTCGGGCAATACCAACTTCAACGATATTAAGTTTTGTTTCTTCCGAAATATATTCATCTATTAACCTAGAGAAGATTCCATATTCCCAAGTTGTCTCATTATCCTCTTTTTCATAGTAGGCCTTATAGTTTTCAAATTTTTTATTTATTTCTTTATTTTCTATTTTTTTTGTTTTCTTTATTTTTGGTTTAAAAATATTTTTTTTCATTTTATATCAACTAAGAAAAGTTTAATACAGTTTACTTAGAGATTATTTAAAATATAAATAATCTAAAAGTAAAAATTTACTTATTTAATTTTTTTTATTACTAATGCATATTCATGGAAAAGTATCTCGTATTTATTATTTTCTTTTATCTCTTCAAGTATCAATGCTCCCTTTCCAGGAACAATTTTTGATGCTTCATTTTCTATAATTTGGCTCTTAAAATACTTAAGGTCAGAAGGGGTATCATCAATTATTATTATGCATCCTATTTTTATTTTTTCGTCCAGTAATGAAAATTCTTTGTAGCCATGGTTCATTGATGGTTCCGGATTATCTAAATCTAAATCAAAACTGTCAAGATAGATTAAGTCAATATTTTCAAAATAAGATGTACTATATTGATCTATAAATTCAACACTATCTTGGGTAAAAGTTTTAGAATTTTTTGATAAAATTTTATTTAATTCTATTGATGGCTCATTTCTAATGTCTACAGTAATAAAAGTCCCTCCAAATTTTCTAATATATAAATCAAACAATACTGAACTATTTGCTCCCCATGCTGAGGACCCTGTTTCAAATATATTCATTGGTCTACCTTCAAAGGTTGAAAATATATTGTGAAACATTTGAAAATTTATGTGATCAGTTGATGAGTAGTGTTGAAAATGAAAATTTACTATATCTTCTGGGCTTTTTAATTGTAGAAACTTAAATTGAGTTATTACTTTTTTTATTATTTTTGGTAAAAGAAATTTAACTATTTTTCTCATTAAATAATTATAACTATCAAAATCTTGCTTTAATTTTTTAGCTCTAATATAGTGTCGATCAAAGTTTTTGATATAAATTTCTGTTTTTGAGTTGATACATGTTTACCTAATGGTAAATACAGACCATTATCTCCAAGATTTTGACTTACAGGTAAGTTGTACTTTATATTTTTCATTTCATCTGTAAGAGCACTCTGTAAATGCAGGGGCCAAAAAAAAGGTCTCGTCTCAATACCTTTTTCTTTTAGAATTTCAATTAACCTATCCCTTATACCATTTTCTTTCAAAACAATTCCAAAAACCCAATAATGATTTTGTGATCCTTTAAATTCCTTTAAAGGCAGTTGAACTAAATGATTATTCTCATTAAGTAAATTTTGATAAATACTTCCCTGTTTTTTCTTTAAACTAATTGTCTTATCTAAATTATTTATTTGTGATCTACCCAAAGCTGCCTGCATTCCGCCCATCCTATAATTCCAAAAAAGATTTTCATGCTGAAATCTAGGTATTGAAAAATCTAAATTTCTAATTTTTCTACATAATTCATCAATTTCTGAAGAATCAGTAAGTACCATTCCTCCTTCTCCTGTTGTAATGTGTTTATTTGCATAAAAACTAAAAGTTGAAATTTGACCAAATGATCCACAATATCTTCCACCAACTATCTGACCATGTGCTTCAGCAGCGTCCTCTATTAATAGAATATTATTTTTATTACAAAATTCCTCTATCTCAAATGCTTCTGCAGGTAGGCCATAAGTATGAACCATTAATATTGCTTTTGTTTTATCCGTTACACATTGTTTTATATTTTCTAAACTCATATTCCAAGAACTTTCATCAACATCACAAAAAATAGGAGTTGCTCCCGATCTCACTACTGCTGCTAGGCATGAAACTATTGTGAATGATGGAAGCACCACTTCGTCTTCTTTTTTTAAGTTAAGCATTTGGAAAGCTGCATCTAAAGCAACACTTCCATTGCTGACAGCAATACCATATTTTCTCTGAAATTTTTTTGATATATCTTTTTCAAAATCTTCTATTATTGGACTTGTTCCAGAGATATTATTTTTCAATAAAGTTTTATATACTGCAAATTTATCTTTCAATGTAAGACTTGGCTGGAATACTGAAATCATAATTAAAATTTTTCTTTATCTATATCTTCTATGTAGGGTCCTTGTTTGACCTCTATAAATTTGCATTTGCTTCCCATTCTTAAACCATGGCCGCCTTCGAACATTGCTAATACATCTCCCTTGAACAAAGAGCCTGTATATAAGAGTTCTAAATCTTTTGAGTAAATATCAACAATTAACTCTCCTTCAGTCACAATAATAACTTCGGAAGTTCTATTAATTTTTCTTTCTTGTTCAGAATGAATATGCTTTTCAATAACATCATCTTTATCTAGATTAAATACTCCAACCTGAAGTTCTTGGTTATCTTCTGTTGCAAAATATTTTTCACTTTCTATTTCTTCTGAATTAACTATTAGTGCTAATAAATTACCTTCTTTATCTTTAATTTTCATTATTTTATTCTATTTATATCTAACTTTTATTGCAGTACGAATATATGGTATACCTCTCTTTATTAGTTGACCAATGTTCGTTGCTGTCTTTGAAACACCAGCAATTCGAGTTTCACAAATATATCCTATTTCAATTATATTAATTTTTTTACTTAATAAATCAGAAAGCATATATATAAAATATTCACCATATTCGGATTTGGTAAATTGTTCTTCAATAAAGTGACTTTTTTTACCAACAATAAATCCACTAGTTATATCAGTTAAATTAGTCTTGAAAATTGAATTTAAAAATTTATTAAACAATGTTGAGAATATCATCCCAAAAACAGAGTCATTAGAATTATAGACATTTCTAATTGCTTCAAAGAAATTTGTTTTCCCAAGTTCTTTAATGCCTTTATATCCACCGCCTTTTGTGAACCGTGAACCAATAATTACTGAATCAAGATTGCTATTTTGAGCAATAACTAATTTTTTAACAACATAAGGAGGCATGGATCCATCCGCATCCATCCACAATATAAATTCATATTTTGATGCAGCTATTCCATCCCAAATAGCCATTGGCAAAGATGGTGTATTATTTCTTCTAATAATTGAGACATCTTGGTCGAGATTCTTGTAACTATGAATGAAATCAGCTGTACCATCTGTAGAACCATCGTCTACTACTAATATTTCAAAATCTTTTACCCGAGCTTCATTAATATTAGAAATTAATTCAGGAATTAATTTTTTTAAATTTTCTATTTCATTGATTGTTGGTAAAACAATACTTAGTCCACTAATATTTTTGCTCATCAATATTGATACTAACAGTTAATTTTTTCTTATAATTAGAGCTAATTTTTTCTTAAGATTATAAATAAGTTTTTTTAATTTTCTATAAGGATCAATGAATAAATAATACAGCTTAAAATTCTGCAACTTAATATTAATTTGCGAAAATATAATTTGCTTTCTTGTTAAATATTTTCTCTTTATATAAAAACCATCTCCAAAAGGAAGGTTAGTGCTTGCCCATTTTGATTCAACTCTAATAAAATCATATTTTGAAAGAAATAAGTCAATATCTTTAACAAGTGGATTGTTTTCATATAAAAAGTCCCTATTTATTTCTATAAAAATATAGTCAATATTATATAGAGAGTTTCCAGAGCCTTTTAAGGCCTCTAGTTCGTATCCTTGAATATCAATATTTAAAAAATTTACATTTTGAATATTAAGATCTTCGTATCTTCTAATTTCTATCTTTTCATTATGTTCAAAATTAATATTTGGGTAAAAATCTAAATGAAGCGCCGGGTTAAGTATTGAGGAACTTTGACCTTGATTATCTTTTTCAACGTTTAATATTTCATGAGAATTTTTAGATCCTAATCCAAAATTAAAAAATTTTATACAGTCATGCTTGCTGTGCTCTTCATAAAGCTTTTTATAAATTTGCTTTTGTGGTTCAAACAAATTTATATTCATTATATTATTTTCAATGTATTTATCTACTTCTTGACCTAAATGTGCGCCAAAGTGGGAGATTCCAGAAATTTCCAATCCATATTTTTTAATTAAATAATTTAAAGAAATCAACATAATTATTAATTATATGTTCATACATTTATTTAATTATCAACAATTTTTTTTAATAAGAAGAAAAATATAATTTTCAAAAACAAACTAAATAAGTATATATTATGAATTTAATGGAAAAAATTAGTATCGCTATTCCTACATATAACTCTTCTAAGTTTATTAAAGAATCCATTCCTAAAATATATAAAACTAGTGTTATTAATGAAATAATCATCCATGATGATTGTTCAAATGAAGATGACTTTGAAGATATTCAACGTTTTATTTCGAAATACAAAAAAAACAAAAAAATTAATTTAAAAATTTTTAGAAATAGTTCAAATATTGGAGGATTTAAAAATAAATATTTAGCTGTTGAGAAATGTGAAAATAACATTGTTTACCAAATGGATTCGGACAACATATTATCAAATTCATTTTCAAAATTTTTTGACAGTAATTTTTTACAAAATTTTGACAATGATTATATTTATATGCCGTCATATATTTATGCGTTCAAAAAAAATCATTTACTAACAAGTTATAGAAAAAATGGAATTGTAAAAATATCAGATGAAGATCTGATATTAAAAATAGATGATGTAAAAAAAGAAATTGAAAAGAGTAACTTATGTTACAAACCAATGAATTGGTTATTAAATCTAGGAAACTGGTTATTTAATAGAGAAAGCTATTTAGAAAAGCTTCATGAAGGATTTGAATCAAAAGATGAAACATCTGCAGCAGATGCTATTGCAGGTACATTTTACTGGATGAAAAATGGTGGCTCTTTAATGTTAAAAAAAGACTTTTATCATCATCATAGACTCCGACCAGATAGTTACTACGTAAGCACAAATAAAGTAACACCTCAACTAGTAGAAAAATATTTAAATTTAATTAATAACTTATGATTAATATTGAGAACGTACCAAAAGAATTTTTAAATTTTAATATTATAAATTATCCATTACATAATACTTCAAAAGGTATCGAGGGAGTTTTTTATGATTATCTAAAAAAAAGTAACTTTACAGATAGCAACCTTACTTATCTGCCAATTCAATGGACAAGTTATTTAATTGAAAAAAATTATGGAAAGAATATAGACTACCTAAAAGAATACTGCAAGGAACTGACATTCAACAACCAAGATAAGAAATTCTTTACAATAGTTCAATATGATGGAGGTCCCTTAGTAGAAATAGATAATTGTTTAATATTTTCAAGTGGTGGAATGTTTAACACTCCTAAGCAAAATAACTTATCCAATATGTCAATCCCTTTAATTACCGCTCCACATGATTTCAAAAAAATAACTAATAAACGTTATCAAATTGGCTATATAGGAAGAAACACACATGAAGTAAGAAAAAAATTGGAGGAGAGTTTAGATAATAAAAAAGAATATTATGTAAGAAACTTAAAATCGGATGGAATAAAAAATAAAGATTTAAATAAGTTTAGAAAAATTATTAGTAATTCTACCTTTTCTTTGTGTCCTAGAGGTTTTGGACCAACTTCTTTTCGATTGTATGAAAGTATAGAAATGGAATCTATCCCTATATATATTTCTGATGAATTTATTCTGCCTTATTCAAATATCATTGATTGGGAAAAACTTTGTTTATTAATTGATTTAGATGATATTTATTCAATTCCTGAAAAAGTTGGAGATTTGATTCAATCTAATAAACATTTGGAAATGATGAAGTATGGTCAATACTGTTACAAAGAGTATTTTAATAATAGTTTTATAATCAAAAACATTTTAGATACTGTAGGTAAATTTTAATTTCAGTATTTAGAAATTATTACTTCGTAAGCTTCAAGTAAATTATCAACAATATAATCTGGTTTTATCTTGCTTTTGTATTCATACCTTTCATTTCTAATCAATACTGATTTCATATTGCACATTTTACCTAATTCAATATCTGTATCTCTGTCTCCAATTACCCAGGAATCTTTTAATGAAAGATTAAACTCTTCAATTGCCTTAATAATCATTCCATTATTAGGTTTTCTATTTTCAGATGGATTTTCAGGAGTAGAGGTATCAAAGTATATATGGTCAATTCTTCCATTTTTTTCTTCAATAATATCTATAATTCTTTTATTAATATCACTTAGAGTATCTAAACTTAGGTACCCTCTCTCTACTCCGCTTTGGTTGGTAACTATTATGTTTAAGTAATCTAATTTTGATATCATTTCTAAGCCATCTAGTGTTTCTTGACTTATATTTATATCTTCTAAGTTGTTTAAATACCCAACATCTACATTAATTGTCCCGTCACGATCTAAAAATATTGCTTTATTAGTTGTCTCTAAATCCTTATTTTTTAGTAAATTTATAGTGGTTGAAACCCCTTCTAGATGAGGATGTTCTACTACTCTCCCTCCATTTTCTTCAACAATATATTTCTCTACAGGATTATTTGACCAATCTCGAGAAATAAAATGAATATCAGGTTTAATTATTTCTAAAATTTTATTTGGAACTAATTCATCAAACACATAATATAAATTATTCGATGAAAAGTTTTCTAATTTCTTTATTCTTTTATCAATATTCTCAAGTGGTCGATTTTTTCCTTTGTAAGTGGATACACTTTTGTCAGAATTAACTAGTACAATTAATTTATCAACTTCTTTCATGCAAGAATCTAATGAAAATTTGTGACCTTCATGGAAACAGTCAAATGAACCACTAATTGTTCCTATAGTTAAATTATTAAGTTTAAGTTTAGAAATTTTACTTATTAAGCCTTCTTCTTTATTAATTATCAATTTTTACTAAATCCAAAAAATTTAACATGCTTCGATGCCTCCTTTGAAGAATAATTAAGAGATTGAAGAAGTGATTTATTATTCAATATTGAATAAACAAAATATGCAAAGAATATATCCCCTGAACCACTTGTATCTACTGTTTTAGTTTTATATTTACTAGAATAAATTACTTTATTATTTTCTATTGAAGCAGATCCAGATTCTCCGAGTGTAATAACTGGTATAGTGTTATAAGCAGAAGATAAGTAATTAAGGATTTCTTTAAGTGTTTTTCTTTCTGATAGCTTAACTGCTTCCTCAAAATTTGGTTTAAAATAATTGATATCTTTAAAATCAAACTTATTTTTTATACTTGGATCAATAAATGTTAATAAATTATTAGTTTGGCAAATTACTTTTATGTTGTTAAAAAGATTTTTATCAAGAAAACCTTTTGCATAATCTGAAAATATAACTGCATCATATCTTGATGCTTTCTTTTTAAAAGTATCAATTATAGGTTTTCTAAATGGTGATTGAATCTCTTCATTATCTTTTCTTAAATAATATTTATTTTCAACAATAATTCTTTCTTTAATAGTTGTTTTGTAGCTTGATTTTGAATAATCAAAAACATTTAGATTTTTTAATTTACTCTTAAGTATTTTGCTATTTAAATCTTTTCCAATTTGTGTAAATAAATCTACACTTGTTCCCAGTTCACTTAATTTAGTAGATAATAGTGCGGCGCCACCGGCAAAATACTCTTCTTTTTCCTTTATTATTATAGGTACCGAGGCTTCAGGAGATTGTCTCGGTGAGATGTGATATGAGAATAAATCTAGTATTGAATCACCAAAAACGGCAACTTTTATTTTCTTATGATTCATCTATAAAATTATCTTCAATATTCATTGCAATTAATTGACCTATTGTAATATGTGACTGCTGAACAACGCCTGTAACATCAGAAGGAATCGAAAATAAATAATCTGATAATTTTTTAACATTTTTTGTTGAATTGCCTACCAAGGAAATTGTATACATCCCCATTTCCTTTGCTTTAGATAATGCATTTAGAATATTTTTACTTTCACCAGATGTAGAAATAGCAATTAAGATATCTCTATCCGTACCAATAGCTTCAAGCTGCCGTGAGAAAACTTCATCAAACGTAAAATCGTTACTTATTGAAGTAATTACTGAAGTATCTGTTGTTAAAGCTATTGCAGGAAGAGGCCTTCTGTTGTCTTTAAATCTAACTACAATTTCTGCTGCTAAGTGTTGTGAGTCTGCTGCAGAACCTCCATTACCGCAAAAGAGTAGTTTTCCACCGTTCCTAATAGTATCAATACATACTTTTGATATATCTAATATTTTATCAATTAATTCAATTTGAAATTCAGCAATTCTTAAGGATTCGTTTAAATAATCTTTGTTTTTTTGATAATTTTTTTTGTTATTCACTAATTTAATTATAGATATATTTCTTAAGATTAAATAAATAAATTATATCTATAATACTTTCAGATATTATTCTTTATTTAAATATGAAAAATAACACCGTAATTTTTGGTCAACCTTGGGGCGGTCTTGGAGATAACCTCGCTTATTCAAATCTTCCAAAACTTTATAATAATGCAGGTATAAAGTTTAAGGTTTCATACTTTAATAGTTCAAGAAATCGAGAAATTTTTAATTTTGTATGGAAAAATAATAAATATTATAAAGGAAGAAGTTTTCTATTTCCTAATGTTGGTTCAAATATTAGTTTGAAAAATGATATTAAAGTTGATAGTAAATTTAATATTGTTCAAAATATAAATATTAAACATGGTTTCGAACCAGGAGATGGATATCCATTAATTAATCTTGATTCAATAGTTTTAAACAATGAAAGAAAATTTGATACAGTAGCTGATTTATCTGGTTATTCAATTTTTAAAACAGCTGGACTTTCTTATGATGTAAGGGAGTTAGATGAAATAAAAGAAAAACTAATTAATGAAGGCACTTCGTTTCTAAATTATAATAATCTTAAAAGAGATACAATGAATCTGAATAATAAGGCAAACAAAAATTTAATTCAGATTGATTCAATCAGTAATTTAGTAAAAATACTTTCGAACACAGATATTTTTATTTGTCTAAATTCTGGCTCACATGTTGTAGCAGCTACACTCAAAAATCTTACTGGCTACCCAAAAAAAATTATAAGCTATTACCCCGGTCTAGATTCAGGAAAAAAAGTCTTAGGAAATTATTTATTTGATAATGTTAAATATATAAATACTGCAATAAAGAAAAATAAAAAGGCTAAACCTTCAAAAAAAATATTGCTCTATTCTAGATTTTATGACTACATTAATTAGCTCTATTAATAAATTTATTCAAGCTACTTTTAAGTTGCTTGGTTTGGGTGTTGTTAAAAAAAATAGATTAGAAAAACTTCGAAAAGATGAAGAAGAATTGTTTGAACTAAAAATGCTTATAAATGGAATTAACGGTGAAATTAAAAGTCTAAACAATAAAAACAACACAAAACAAAGCTTGAGTGAATTTATAGAAAATTTATATAAAAAATTAAACTATCTTCAAACAAGCTCTATATTTAGATCTATTTTCTTACCTGAATATATAAGCGCTATTAAATTTTTACTTCAAGAAAAGAAAGATTTATTAATTTTTGATGTAGGCGCTCACACAGGACAAACCTTAGAATATTATTCAAAACATTTTGAAGAAGCGAGTATTTTCTCATTTGAACCATTTAAAGAAAGTTTTGAGATTTTAAATAAAAAATCAAAAGAATATCCCATGTCTAAAGTTCACAATATTGGATTCAGTAATCAAGAAGCTGAATCTAGCTTTTACTCATACATTGGGCCTGACGAAGATTACTCCCAAATGAATTCTCTTTTAAAGTTTGAAAACGATGCATTGTTAGAATGGGGATTTAAAAATCCAAAAGATATCGAGAAAGTTTCTTGTAGTTTTGATACTTTAGATAACTTCACCAAAATTAATAAAATTAAAAAAATAGATTTATTGAAAATTGATGTTCAAGGCGCTGAGTATAAAGTTTTAGAAGGAGGAATTAATTTACTAAAGAATAAAAAAGTAGATCTTATACTTATGGAAATAATTGTGGCTTCTAATTACAAAAACCAATGGGATTTTAAATCATATACTGACTTTTTTGATAAATACGATTATTCGCTTTATGGAATATATAATCTTTCATATGGTCCTAATAAGAATTTGTTACAATTTGACTCTTTATTTCAAGCAAATAAAGAAAACTTAAAATAATATTAAGAAAAACAAAAAAAACACTTAGAATAAATTAATAAATTGAAAGTTATAATTACAGGCTCATCAGGACTCATAGGTTCTAATATATCTCAATATTATTTAAATAAAGGTTTTAATGTTATTGGAATTGATAACGATCAAAGAAAAGAATTTTTTGGCAATGAAGCTTCAAATAAAAAAAACCTTGAAGAACTTTCAAAAAACAAAGAATTTATTAGTCACGAGATAGACATTAGAAATTCTGAGGAAGTAAAAAAAATTTTTAATAATCATAAAGATGTTGATATGGTTATACATGCAGCAGCACAACCCTCACATGATTGGGCTAGAGAAAATAAAATTATTGATTTTGATATTAACGCATCTTCAACATTGCATTTATTAGAAACAATTAAAACGGTATCTACTGATATAGCATTTGTTTACTTATCAACAAATAAAGTTTATGGGGATAATCCAAACAAGCTAGATTTTGTAAAAGGTAATAAAAGATACGACCTAGAAAAAAACCACAAATATTATGCTGGTATTGATACTTCAATGGAAATTGATGGTGGAATACACTCATTTTTCGGTATTAGTAAATTAACTGCAGATTTAATCGTGCAAGAATATGGTAAAACATATGATATGAAAACTATATGTCTAAGAGGGGGTTGTCTTACTGGCTCTAATCATAACGGAGCAAAGGCACATGGTTTTTTAAGTTATTTAGTAAAATGTGCTAAATCTTCAGACAAATATGTAATTGAAGGCTATGAAGGTTTACAAGTAAGGGATAACATTGATGCATATGATGTATCTACAGTGATTGAAGAGTTTAGAAAAAATCCTGGATCATCTGAAGTTTTTAATATTGGAGGAGGAAGAGATAATTCTATTTCCATTATTGAAGCTATTGAAAAGGTTGAAAAAATACTAAACAAAAAAATGAATTATGAAATTAGTTCACAAGCACGTTTGGGTGATCATATATGGTACATAACGGACAACACCGACCTATATAATAGATTTCCAGATTGGAAAATAACGAAAAATATTGATCAAATATTAGATGAATTAATTGATTTAAATTAAGTTTATATTTTTATCCAATTATTAAATTTGTTATTAGTTTCTAGTTCTATTTTTGAATAAAAGTCCTTAGAGATAATAACTGTGGATTTTTCATTAGACCCTAATAAAGCACCCCAAAAAGAAAATGTACTATTTCCAACCACAAAATTCTTATAAGAGAGCATCTCACTAAAAAGATCTATCACTTCGTCTCTTTGATCAGAGGGGGGATAAATATAGCTTACATTTTCAAATATCTTCTGATTTTGAACCCAAGATGGGTCGTCGGTAAATATATCATAACCCAATGTTAAGTCTAATTTTTCCATTGCTTTTTCATAGAAGTTTAAATCTAAGGCAAGACCACTTTTTTCGTAATCTCCTCTTCTAACTAACAACATTGTATTTTTTTTCTTATTCTCACTAAGGCCCATTTTTATTTTTTGATTAACCGAAAGAGCTCGAGTTAAATCGTCTATGTTGTCTTCAACATATTTTATTTTTTGCCAAAAGCCATTAAAACTATTTATATATTTTAAGTTTTCATAATCTATAAAATCATTCTCCGTTAAAATCTGATAACTGTTTTTTAAAATTTTATTTTTTTTATACTTCTCTAAAATATACAAATGTTTCTTACTTAGCATTGTTATACCAAAATCAGACGATGAAATAATCAAATTCCTATTCTCTTGATATTCTTTATTCTCATTATTTAATAAACTATCTGATATATATGTATATGTTTTAATCCCTTTTTGTTTAAGATGTAAGGCAAAAGAGATTTGAAATAGCTGGTTTCCAAAGCCACCAAAAATATCTACAATTCCTATCACAAGTAACAATATTATAATTAAATAAAACAATTATTAATTTTTTCTTGAAATATTTACTGTAGAACTACATATATAATCATTAAAATGGCGAAGTTTTTAATTACAGGAATTACTGGTTTTGCTGGACCTCACCTTGCAAACCTTCTTTATAAAGAGGGGCATGAAGTTCATGGGTTAATTAGAAATTCAAATGGAAGAGAACAAGATATAAGAGATGTCGTTAATGATGATGCTTACAATAATATTACTTTCCACTATGCCGACTTAAATAATTTTAAACTAATTGATAAGTTGTTTAAAGAAGAAATATTCGATGGCATATTTCACTTAGCTGCACAGTCTCATCCACCGACTAGTTTTTTCGATCCAGTTGGAACCTTTAAGGAAAATATAATGAATAGTGCAAATTTAATAAATTCAATTAGTGAAAACCAAAAAGATTGTAAAATTATGTTTTGTTCAACATCAGAAGTCTATGGAAACCAAGGAGCAAGCGGAGAGAAAATTCACTGGAATGCAAAGCTCACCCCTTCTAACCCCTATGGTCTGTCAAAAGCAACAATTGACATGTTTATGCAGGAAAGAATTGAAAATAACTATATCAATGGTTTTGTAACAAGAGCTTTTTCACATACCGGACCTAGACGAGGTAAAAACTTTTCCATTTCATCTGACGCATACCAACTAGTAAGAATAAAGAAAGGCTATCAAGAACCTATTCTTAATATTGGAAATCTTGAGACAACTAGAGTCGTTATCGATGTAAGAGATACTGTTAATGCTTATTACCTTGCAATGATATCTAATGATACAAATGGAGAAATATTTAATGTTTGTGGAGAAAATCCACGAAAAATGGAATTCTTTACTGATTTGTTGATTGAAATTTCTGGAATAGATGTAGAGAAAAGAATATCAGAAGAGCTTTATAGGCCTATAGATATTGAATATCAACATGGAGATTCATCAAATTTAATAGAAAAAACCAATTGGAATATAGAATATCAAATTGAAAAAACATTAGAAGACTTACTTCAGTACTGGATGGATAAAATAAAATAAAATATTTAAATAAAAATAATCAAATATATCATATTTATAATGAATCAATTTAAGAGAATCTACCTTAATCTAATAAAATTTAATCAGCTATCAAAAGTTGTAATGGTGAAAAAGAAGAAATTAAAGATCTTTTTTTCTATTTTTGCCAAGAATGTTAATGCTGGAGTTGAAGTTGTAATTGTTGTATTAATTTCATACGCACTAACAAATGAGCAGCCATCAAATCAATTTATTGAAAATTTACAATTTGATAAATTAGTCATCTTAATACCATTTCTTGTACTAGTAAGATTAGGAATTAATTATCTAGATCATTTAAATCAAGAAAGATTGATTATTGATACAACACAATCACTTAAAAAAGATGCTTCTCAAAGATTATTTAGTAATGAAAACTTATCTTTTGCTTATATAAACTATAAGGTTTCAGCAGAATCACAAAGCATTGCATCAGTATATAAAACATTCATCTCACTAATTGGAACCGTTTTTCAATTGTTGATTTACTTTCTTTCTCTTGTATTTTTGAATATAAATGTTGCATTAATTTTAATTTTTATTGGAATAGTTTTATTAAAGCCAATTTTACTAATAATGAAAAAATTTAAAGAAAATTCAGAAAAAAATAGAGCTCTTACTATCGAGTTAGACAGAACACTTGAAAGAATATTAAATAACTTTTATTTAATTAAAATTTTAAAAAAAGAAAAATCAGAGATTAACAGATTTAACGAAGGTGTTGACTTATTAGCTAATGTTAATTTCACAAATACTAAACTATTTTTTGTAACTCATAATTTATTTAATACGACGGTAACTTTAATTATTTCAATACTAATTGTCCAATCTATAATAAACATAAAATTAACCTTAGAAGTAATATTTATACTACTAAGAGGTGTTCAATACATTAGTCAAATATCTGGTATGTATGGGAATCTTTTATCACAAGGAATTTATGTAAATTCATACTTAGATGGGTTAAAAAATGCTTCGCCAGAGAAATTAGGAATCGTAGAGTTTATTGAGTCTAAAGATTCAGATGAAAATAGTATCTTATTTAATAATATTTCATTTAAATATGCTGATACTGATGAGAACATATTTGAAGAAATAAGTATCTCCATATCAAAAAATTCTCATACTCTCATTACAGGTCCAAATGGCTCAGGTAAAAGTACTCTTATTGGTTTAATGAATGGAATATATAAACCTAATAATGGAGAAATAAAAATATTCTCAGATAAATTTAGTTATGTTGGTCCTGTGCCTTTAATTTTTCTTGACACACTCAGAAATAATCTATTGTATGGAGTAGAAGAAACAATTGAAGATTCCTTATTAGTCAATTGGATTAACAAATACAATATTTTTGATAGCTTCAGGGAGTCTGACTTAGAAAATACAATATCTAGTGAATCACTCTCGTCAGGGCAGATGCAAAAAATTTCAATAATTAGAGCATTATTAAGAAGTCCCGAAATACTATTTCTAGATGAAGCAACTTCTAACCTTGATTCTAAAACCGTAAAGCTTGTTGGAAAAGAGATTGAGGATTTTAAAGGTACGATTATAAATATTACTCATAAACCTGAGCATTTTAGTAATGCAGAAAAAACATATTTGATTGATAATAAAAATCTAATAGAAATTTGATAAAGTTTTATTTCAACAATATTCCTTGTAGTCTTTTGGTAAATATTTAGCTAAATTTTTTGAATGAACATGCAGATTGACTAAATCATATCTTAAATTATTTTTTAACACATAAGGGGTATTATTTTTATACTTTACTTTTATATTTTTATTTATAATCTCTCTTCCAACATAATGGTGGTCACCAGCCCATGGTTTTCTAAATATCTTTCTTGGTTTACCCTCTATCCCTCCAATATATTGACCGTATGAGGCAGGGTCAAAAATCAAATCGCTACCTTCTGGAATTATTGGAAGCAGATTAAACCAATCTTTATTTTGTTTAAATACTTTGTTCAATATTTTCATTTCATTTAGAGGTTCTTTTAAGTCTATTTTTTTATTAACGATTAAATCACTAATTGATTCTATTATTTTTTTATAAGTCGGTAAGTTATTAGAGTAAGAATATCCAAAAATTAATTCATCTTCATTTAAGGGTGTAACATTAAACCTCCCTTTATCAAAGGAGTTTAAAAGTTTGCTATAAGGCTTGTAAATTAATACGTCTGTATCAAAATGTATAAAGCTACTTAAGTCTAAGGATTTTGAAATATCATATAAGTAAAAAACTCTTAAGAGTGAAGTTTTCCATAGAGGGCTTGCTTCATAATTCGTATTCTTGTAAATGTCTATTTCTTCTATATTTTTTGTCAGATCAGATGAGACATCTATAGAATTTATATATTCGACATTTTTATATTTAACAGATTTATCTGAACAAAAATATATTTTTGCGTCACTATCTACACTTAATATTGAATTAATACAATATCTTATATATCTTGGTTTTTCCCCAAAGTAAATTAATAAATAATTCATTCTCAAATTACATTACATAGAATTTTATAAAAAATGAGAAGAATTATATATTTTTAAGCAATTATCTTAATTAAAAAGTTTTAATTCTTATAATTATATAAACATGATACCTAAAACAATATACAGATCTTGGATTTCTCAAAATTTTCCTCCAAAGATGGAGAAATCAATAAAAAAATTAAAAAAATCAAATCCAGAATACGAACATGTTATTTATACAGATTCTCAAATTCATGATTATGTGAATGCAAATTTTGATATAGATATAAAAAAAGCTTTTAATTCTTTAGAACATATAGTGCCAAAGGTAGATTTATGGAGGTATTTAATTCTATATAAAAATGGTGGAGTATATGTAGATATTGACTCAAGTATCAATGAACCTTTAGACAGAATAATTAATCCAAAAAATGAAGCTATTGTCTCTGCTGAAAATAATCATGATAACTTTGTCCAGTGGGCATTATTTTTTAAGAAAGAACATCCTATATTAAAAAAAACTATTGAGATCGTTGTTAATAATATCACAAAAAAACTTTATCCAAACTATTTAAATAATGCAGAAGATTTAATTAAATTAACTGCAGGTGGCCCCTTTACCAAAGCTATAAAACATGTTCACAAAAAACACTTTAATGAAGATCTTGTTTGGGAAAATATAGATAATAAAACAGATAAACTTTATGAGGTTACTAATGTCTCCGAAAATTTCAATTACAGATTACTAGGTGTTGATTTTAATGGAAAGCTTTCATGGAAATCTAAAGAATCCTATGAGCTATATAGATTAAGACAACATTGGTTAAAAGATCTTGAAGATAATTCAAACAAAACTTAGATGTAGAATAATTTATTTTACTATTTATATATAAAAGCTCTATTATATGTGAATTTTAACTAGCATTAAAATGTGTTAAATACAATTATATGGTATCTAATAAAAGTTAAAAACAAATTAACTAACTTTTCTAAGGTAGATTCTGAACTTCCTTATAGAAAATATTTATTCGATGAATTAATAGCTTTATATTCAACTGAGAAATTTAAAAATAAAAGATTTTTAGAGATTGGACCAAGAGATGGTGAAGACACATTTAGACTTGAGACGCTATCACCAAAAGAAATTACAATTTTTGACTTGCCTGATAAGTCAGAAAATAATCAGAACTGGATAAAGAAATTAAAAGTCAACTATAAATTTATAGAAGATAATTTCATGTATATAGATACAAAGGAATTTGAAAGTTTAGGTAAATTTGATTTGATTTATTTTACAGGAGTTTTATATCATAACCCAGAACAACTAAGATTCCTTCAGAAAATCTATCAAAAATTAAATAATAACGGTGTATTAGTTTTAGAAAGTGCCACAACTAGAAAAAGGTGGCTCATTAATAAAAATATAGTAGAGATACTATACCCTCAAACATATAGGGGAACTACTACTATCACACATCTTCCATCAAAAAAAGCAATATTAAGCTGGCTTAAAATGGTTGGATTTAAGAAAATAATTGAATCAAAATGTTATAACCCTGAGAACTATAATTCAAAGAGACATAGATTTGCCTGTATAGCTGAGAAAACTGAAGAAGATATACAAGAAGTATATTACAAAAAACAATTGGAAGATTCTCCTTATATCATTGGAGCTTCAACATAAATATTTAGTAAATGAAAAATAAAGAAAAAGTAGCTGTTGTAGATATTTTAGGAGGATTTGGCAATCAATTATTTCAACTATCTTTTGCAAACTATTTAAAAAATAATGAATTTAAAGTATATATAAATCTACATAACTTTAGAAGAGTAGCAAAGGAAAAGAATTCAATCATAACCAATCGTGAGCTACTACTTCCATTAGACTACTTTGAGTTTGAAGAGATAGAAACAAAAAACTTTATTAAATATGACTTAATAGATAAATTCAAAATAAATAAACTAACTAAGAATTATTTTTCATGGTTTAATGACAAAAATTTAGATCTAAGTAATTCATCAAAATTTAATAGGTTTACAGGCTATTGGCAAAATATAGAAATATTAAAGGCAAATAAAGAGTTTTTAATTTCAGCACTTAGTAATAACGAGTATCTCTCTGAGGGTTTTAATACAGTAGCTAAAAGAGGCTCTACTGCCCTACATGTAAGGAGGGGAGACTATATAACATTGGGTGAGAATCTAAAAGAAGAATATTATGTTTCATGTTTGGATTATGCAAAAAAAAATATAGATAATTTCCACTATGAAGTATTTACTGATGATGAAGAGTGGGTTAAAAAAAATAAAACATTTAAAGATGCGACAAAAATCAATTCATTTGAAAACAATAAAGAGAATACTCTTCTCTCATTCTCTTCAATGATTAAAAATGAAAATTTTATTATTTCAAATAGCAGTTTTTCTCTTCTAGCTTGTTTTCTTAAAGAAACTAAAGATACTGTAATTTTATATCCTGATCCTTGGTTCAAAAAACAGGCTACTAACAAACTCGTTAGAAACAATTGGATACCTATAAAGAATAATTAAATGGTAACTCTTCTTAATTTTAAAAGGAATGGTTATAATTCGAATTATGCCAAATGATTTAGTTAGTGTAATTATCCCCTCTTACAATAGGTTTGAATATTTGACTAATGCAATTAATAGTGTCTTAAATCAAACATATAAAAATTTTGAAATAATAGTAGTAAATGATGCTTCGACTCAGAAAGAATACTATGACAATGTTTTTGAAGATAAAGTAAATTTTGTAAACCTTAAAGAAAATCAAACACAAAAGTATCCAGGTCTTGGTCCAGGAAAGGTGAGAAACTCTGGTATAGACATAGCAAAAGGTAAATATCTAGCATTTCTAGATGATGATGATTTGTGGCTGCCTCAAAAGCTTGAAGTCCAAATATCTTCACTTGAAAATAGTGCTTGTAAAATGTCAAGCACTGAAGGTTATTTTGGTGATGGAGTATATAATGACAACAAATCTTACCAACTCTACAATAAAGAAAGATTCTATAAAACATTAAAAAAGAAATATCGTGGCAGTGGATTATTGAAAAGAGGTGCATTTCCAGAAATATGGGATTTAGATTTTTTAAAAATACATAATTGTATTATTACTTCAAGTGTCATGGTTGAAAAGAAGATATTTGATATTGTAGGTGGATTTAGAGGCATACCAGCACCAACCTTCGAAGATTACGATTGTTGGTTGGGAATATTACACCATACATCATCATTGTATATTGATAAACCTTTGTTTTACTATGACTCAATGCACGGTAAGGGAAGAGAATACTAAATCTAAAGTTTTGATTTTTCTATTAACTCATTTAAGATTTTTCTATAATTAAACAAATCATCTCTTGAAGAAATCTGAATTAAGTTGGGTATATTTTGACTTCTTAGATAAGAAAACAGCTGTTCAGATTCTACAAAAAAATAATTTACTTTTTTTCCAAACGCAGCAAAATCTTTTTCAAACTTTTCTTTGTTTAATTTATAGTCATGAAAGAATTGAACTATAACAATCTTTTCCTGTAAATATTTTTTTGGAATTTTTCTCCAATAATCTGGGGTGATAATCCAAATATAATGAGAAGCTTTAATTGTATTTGTAGAGATATCATTATTCTTTTTATACCATTCTGATCTAAATCTTAATGCTTTACTATTCCCATAGCTTTCACTCAGATACACTCTTTTACCTGGGTTTTGATTGACTTTTATACTGAATAATTTTTTTGTTTTAAACATAGGATAAAACATTTTTTCTGAATTATAAATAATTATTGAAAGAAGTGATTGGTCTTGTCTGTGGTTGTCTCTACTGCTCCCAACTGGAGTTATTATTTCTTTTTTAGTAGATTCATTAAACCACCTTTCAGCTGTATTTCTAGAGTTCAAGTTTTCGTAATTAAAACCTACAATACCCCCTGTAAGATTTCTTTTTCCTCTAACTTTGTCTTGAACATTAAATTTATCTAAAACCGAAGAGTAAGTCCATTCTTCAAGAGTTCCATTACTTAAAGGAGAGTAAAATCCCGTGAAGGTTAAAACTATTCTTAAAAAATAAAGCTTTCTATTTATTTTATTTCCTGCATCAAGCCATATGACATTCCCTTTTTTTTCTTTCAATATCTCCCAAACTATGGCACTTTTCCAGGCATACCCTCCAAGCTTTTCATGTTCATCTCTCTCTTTGAAAAAGTCAGGATATTGTGAAAACTCAAAAATCCTATATTTAACATTTTTATATTGACTTTTTAAATGCTCTTTTTGCGATTCATTTAAACCTAAATCGTAAAATATTATTTCAGTATTTTTTTCATAAATAGAAATAGATTCTATAAGCTGCATAAAACTTTCGTAAAAATATTTATCAGAAGCAGTTACTATGACTAGATCTTCTTTAAAAAAAACTCTATATTTAATTAAATTCCCAATTAGTGCAATAATTAATTTACAGATATCAGCAACTAAATAATAAAATTCTGAAATAAAAGTTATAAATTTTTTAATCTTTATTGAACTTTTAATTGCAATTAACATAAAAAGTTCAATAAGTATTTAGTATTCTTCATAATGCTTTTGTTCAGCTAAAGCAGAATTAAACAATAAATTAATTTTATTTTTTAAGTCAAATCTTTTATCGTTCAGTTTGTAAACTGAACGGGCTAATTCTAAAAACTCATTATCAAATTTTTTATTCTTCTCACATATTCTAATTTGATCTTCTATTTCCCAAAGATTCATATTTACCTCTTTTAATTTAGAATAAAAGTTATTAAATTCCTCAATATTGTCTTTCTTTAATTCGGATAAAGCTTCTACAAGTAAGTTAAACTCATTTGTTATTTTCTTTAACTTATCTTGATTAGTAATTTTTGTTTTTTTTATATCTAAAATAGTTAACTTGTCTATTGCTTCACCATAAGATATCGGGATATTAATTGTCATAATTAATTACATTCCATTTTTCACTTAATTCAAAATTACTATTTCTAACATCATGGTAATAGAGCTTAGAATGTGTTTTTACTCTTTCTACAAGATGGAGAAAGCTGCTATTGATACAGTGTATTTCTTTTGCATTGACTATAAGAGTTTTGTAATAAAACATATTGTTAAATAAATCTGAGTTCTTTGATATATAGATAATATCCTTATTTGAGATGTTGTTTAGTTCATATGTATCTTCATGTGATTGGTTATGAACCAAAATATACCCATCCTTATTTGCTGAATAGTACTTACAGAGATGTTCTTCTAATTCCTCCCCTTTTGATTGTAAGTCCGGTATTTGAAAATAGTCAAAGGAATATTGGTACGGATAATTCAACTGCTGATAAAACCATGTGTTAAATGGATTTTTTCTTACTTGTTCAAATCCAATTCTTAAAATATTTAAATTATTTTCTTTAGCATACTTTGATACGTCTATATCAGAATTGTTATTACTAACCTGAAACAATTTAATCTTGCTATTTTCTGAATATAGAAATTTAATCATTTCATAATAATGTGACTTAACAGGCAAATAAAGAACATCTAATTCTTCAGATAATTTATTTACTAATCCATTGCAAATTATATGGTCTCCTAGACCAAGATGGTGGTGAACAATGATAGTTTTATCTTTAAGTTGTTCTAATTTATAAATATTTCTATTTTTAATTAATTTTTTCTTTTTGATATATTCATTTTACTAATCATTTATGTAGTAAATATTTAATTTTTTAAGAAATACGTTTTAATTTTCTTTATTTTCCTTAGATGAAAAATTACTTTCTTTAAAATACTTCTGTATTTCATATTAACTTTTCTATATGTATCATGAAATAATCCTCTAATATATTCTTCTTTAACTTCTTCAGACATTATTATTTCATTTTTGTTTTTTTTAATTTTATCAATCCAATAAAAAACATCTAACTTTTTATTTTTGAAGGCATCCTGATCTAAAGTTGTAATAAAATCATTCAATAATTCATAAGTTATATCTTTATAATCATCAACAAATAATATAGGTAAGCCTTGTAGGTTTGAAAATGTTTGATGGTATTTTGTTATAGGTATAGAACCTGAATATAATGTTTCCCAAATTCTATGTGTATCTACACCATTCCCCCAAGGTGACAATACAAAATTGTGTAAAGACAAATTATTTACATATTCATTAATTGCTATATTAGGTGAATCGATTTGGACCCAATTATATTTTGCAAATTCTTTATACAAGAGTTCTCTTTCTTTGTAGTTGGTAATTCTAAAATTAATATACATTGAGATAGTCTCATCGTTGATGTCTTTATAAATATTTCTGAAATCAGAGTATTTTAGGTTTTTTGGAGAGTATTCATTTGATAAACCGTAAGGGATTGGAACCAAAGACTCAATATCATATTCCACATTTATTGAGTACCACTTTGAAATACAACTTGGTTTCTTATTATATATTCTTTTTGTAATCATCTCATCTGTTTGATTTGTTAAAAGTATTAAATTTTTCAATTTTGAGATTTTTCTTAAATCAGAAAATAGATTGGGCAGGAAATCTGTGTTGCAAAAAATAATATCATTTTCATTTAAAGTAAAATCTGTTTGCTTGTAAGTTGTCATTGAAGGAGAATTGAAATAAATTCTATGTTTTGAGTTTTGTATGTCTTTATATTCATCAGTACTTATATTCTCTGCATATACAATTTCACAATTTCTTGCAAAATTGTAGCTTGATAAGATATTATTTTTATTTAATTCTTCAATATACAGATTCTTCATTACTTTTTATTTGATTTTAATAAACTAACGAATACATCTATTACAAATCTAATTGGTTTCTTTATAAAGATAAACCTAAACGTGACTATACCTAGAAAAAATCTCAAAATAGCATCGGGTCTCCAGGTGTTCACAATATGATACTTATTGTTATTTAATTTCATGTGCTGATTTTGATAATATCTAGACTTTGGATTAAAAATTCCTCTAATTGACCAGGGTTTGTAGCTCCCTACATAATGAATTAAACTTATTTCATTCTTTTCGCTTTTAGGTGTTCTATCAAAAAAATCATCCTTTGTCATAAAAAGGTTGTAATTTAAGAACTTGGTTAGTTCAATATATTTACCATCAAAGTATGAGTTTAAAACATCTTGATCCCAGTAATAAACGTTTTCTTTAATCCTATTTAATTCATCAAGTAACTTTGATGAGATTGAGTTCTCTAACCATTTTTTATAATTAATAACCATTACTCCAGCATTAAAATATTTTTTACTGTTAAGATCTAATCGAAAATTTTCATCATCAAAATTATCATCTATAAATGTTTCAGTCTTAGAAGATATTAAATAATCAGATTCTCCAATTAACTTTATTTGTTCCCTTAATTTATCTATAGGAGAACTGATACAAATTATATCTGCATCCAAATAAGTTAAAAAATCAATATCCTTTGGTAGGTATTTCTCTATAAAAAATCTATAGTAAGTTGCTTCTGACATATGGGTTTTAAATACTCTAGGAAATGTTTCAAGCATATATTTATCTTTAAAGTGAAAGATCTCTATTTCTCCAATATTTATATTTTCTTTAATCTGTTCTAAATAAGAAGAAAAAGTATCTGGATTTTTATGAATAATATATATGTTTATTTTCTCTGAAATATTTTCCAAAATTGAAGTTATCGAATTATTTGCTTGAATATTGTAATTTTCATCAAAACAATATACAAAATTTATATCTTGTTTACTCATAAATCCTATTCACGCTGTTAGCTCTAAGGTTAATTTTCTTTGAAATATAGTAAATAAATAATATAGTAAAAATAAACTTGTCAATTGATATATTTGTTAGTTCAAATAATAAATTTTGAAAATCTTGATTCTCAACTGGCAATCCAAATTTATTTAAAAAAGAATTTAATTTGTCTGTGCTAAATCCCATCAATAATATCTTAAATACTATTGCGCCTAAAAAACTCGTTGTAAATATTATTAAATAGCTACTAAAACTAACTAACGAGGAAAACAAGCCAAAGAGATAATTTGGCTGAGTATATGGCTCTAGATTACCAAAAGAATTAATCGCTTGTTGTAAAGCTGTGGCTTCAGATGTTTCAAAAAATAATATTCCCAATAATCCAAAAATTGAAAAAGAAATCAAGTAATAGTTGCTAAAAGAATATTTACTAAAGCTGTCTGAAAAATATATAAATATTGAAACAGGAATTAAGGAATATAAGTATCTATATCCATATGAAGAAGCTGTTGAAGTCCAAATAAAAACAGTTGAGAAAACCTGGGTGAATGAAAAAAATAATAGGACTTTTAATAGTAAATTGCCTTTAATCCTTAAAATAAATATCCATACGTAAATAACAGAAATAAATATTATTGGAGAAAACCAAAAGATACCAAATTCCTTACCAAAAAGAATTCTGAATAAATAAATAAAATTATTCTTTAAAAATAAATTAATATTACTGAATGTTCCTAAAAAAATATCAATCTTTTTACTTGCATCACCATATATAACATTAGGGTTAATAGTTGTTATACCATAAACCTTATAGTTTAAAAACATAAAAGCCATAAAGGATAAAAATACCGATAAATAAAAATTGGCTTGTTTAGTTAGTTTTATAGAGTTGTTAAATTTATTTGGGAATAATAGCTTTAGGATTAAAGGCAATAAAATTATATAATAATTATTCCATCTTACTAAAAATGATAATAAGACAGCTAGTGGAATTAAGAAAGAATATATTTTTCTTTTACCATTTTTATCTAAATAAAAATTTGCTGATAAATAAAATATTAACGAGATAGTAAATACTTCATATACATGAGTCATACTATATCTTTCAAAAGCAAAATAAGGTAGCCCTGAACCTAAAAAAATAATTAAAATAAAATAAATATTTACATTGACACCTAAAAGTTTTAATACTTCATAAATTAAAAATATTGAAAGAAAAAAATAAAAAACAGGAGATAAAGAGTATAACAATATTTTATAATTCAATAGGCCATTAGGATCTATTTGAAATAGATTAAATAAAGTATTATCAATTAGGTTTCCAATTAATAAAAAAGGTGCTGACAGGAGACCAGTCCCAATAAAGCCCTTGGGAGCTATTTTGTTATTTTTATTATATCTTTTAGTTTCAAAACCTTTTAGTTGATTAGAATAATCGAAATCAAAATCAATTACCAAGCTTTCAGCATGAGAAAAATAATCATGATCATCACCACAACATAATGGTTTTTCAATAAACCTATAATCTGATCTGAGAAGTAATAAAAACAATAGAATTAAAAAAAAGACTAGGCTTTTTTTATTAATTATTTTCATTCTAATTACTCATTCTGAAAACATAATATCTATTGAGTGAAAATCTTAATATATAAATTCCAAATCCAACTATTAAAAAAGCTACAACATTTAATTTAAATATATCTAAAAGAAGAGTTGAAAAAATATATTCCAAGACACCTAAAGAGGTTGCTACTAAAACAAATCTATAAAAAGAGTTGGGATTTTCTGATTTAAAAACAAATTTCTTTTGAATAAAAAAACTATTTAGAGAGACAAAGAAAAAAGAAAGCCAGAAAATTATTGAATAACTAAATGTAAGTAAATCAGTAAAAATATAGATTGCGGTTGATCTTAATGTGACACTTAGAAAAGAATTTGCTTGATATTTAAAATAAAGAAACATTTTTTTATTTTTATTTTCCATTATTCAATTATATTTATTGTATGGCAAATGGGACATATAATATATGCATACCAATCTTCAATGAGGCTGAAAATGTTGAGGAACTAATTGAGAAGTTAAATAATTTCATAAATCATGAAAGTACCAAAAACAAATTCAATATTGTTTTTTATGATGATGGTTCAACTGATAATACAGTTGAGAAATTAAAAAAATATACTGAAATAAAGGTAATTGAGGGAAGAGAGAACAAAGGCTTAGGTCATGCAGTAAAGAGCCTTCTTGATTTTTCTATTAAAGACGGTGTTGACGGAATATTTAAAATTGATGGAGATAATCAGATGGAGATTTCTGAAATAAATAATTTTATTAATCATGAGAAATTCAAAGATAGTGATGTAATTTATGGAAACAGATTTAATTCAAACTTAAATTACACTATGCCAAAATTCAGAAGACTAGGGAGTATCTTTTTTAAATATATTCTAAAATTATTTTCAATAAAAATAAGTGACCCTACCAATGGTTTTGTGTATCTAAGCAAAAAGTTTTTAAGTAACTACAAAATTATTGGAACCTATAATGTTGCCCAACAAATTTTACTTGATGCTCAAATAAGAAATCTTACTATTAATGAAGTAGATATAACTATTAATTCAAGATCTGTAGGAAAATCATTTATAGGACTTAAATACCCAATAATTGTAATTTCAAATCTAATTGCTCTTCTTGTTTATAGAAGAACTGTTAGGTATTTAATATCTCCAGGGTTGATAATCTTTATTGGAGGAATAATTTTACTTATAATAAATATAGTAAATTGGGTTCTTGGATATAAAGATACAATAATCTCAGATGACATATTGATTTTAATGATAATTGTTGGAATTCAACTTTCAATCACAGGTTTTTTACTTGAAATATATAAAAATCAAACCAAAAAATGATTCTATGGTTTTATTACTTTCCAAGAAATTGCATCTGAATCAATAATTTCATATATCATAGATAGAGCCCATAAAAGTAAAGTCGTTCCATGAATATCAGGCACTTTATTGCCTTTCGTAATTTTTAATCCATAATAATGAACTTGGCTTTTATTTTTATAATAAGAGAAACCTCCGATGCCATAAAAATAATGTTTCTCAATCAAAGCAATCTGATTGTAAAGAAAATTCTTTACCTCTTCTTCCTTATAGTTTGTTTCTTTATGGCAACGATAGAGAACATATACTATATCAACTAAGTCACAACCCTCCTGTGAAGGGTTTTTTTGAATACAGAGGTCAATTAATTTTTCTGGATAATGTATTGGTTTTTCTAACCAATCAAGACCGGTAAGTACTTTCATACAACCATTTATTAATTCGTTTCTTTCTGGTTTAGAATATCTATAATATGAACCATCATCTTTGCTTACAATAGAATCAATAAATTTTCCTAATTCTGTTGATGAAGATAAAAATTCATTTTCATCTAATTGCGTTTTTGAAAAAACACATAAGGCTGAAAATTGTGCTCCTGCAGACCAAGGTCTTTTCCAATTTAAATTTTCTAAGAAATTATTTATTTCATTATTTTTAAATGGTAAATCCAAATATTTGCTAATATTCTTGGCTTCAACCTGAAACAAGGTAGAAATAGCCTGTTTGCTTTCTGCTCTAATTCCATCATTTTTTATTTTTTTATCATTTTCAAAACTATATAAAGTAGTTAAATTAAGTAACTTCTTAAGTAATTTTTTACTTGTCCTAGAAAAATCTAGACTAGTAAAGCCTCTCAAGTAGTTTTCATCAATAAACGAATTATCCGGATATCCGCTGATATTTTTTTGAAATGAATTAATATGTGTAATCCATCCTTTTTTCTCTTCGTTACTTAATTGATCCCATAATCCTGTTATATAAAAAGACTTTAGCGCTAAACAGCTAAATCCTAAATTTAAATTTTTTCCATTTTTTAATAGACCATCTTTTGCTGGAAAAAAATGATACCGATTTTCGCTATCTTCTAACGACTTTAAATAATTAAATACATTGTCTTTTAAGTCATTTTCAAATTTTTTAATCATAAGTTAATTTGTAGAGTTATTCTTATAGAGCCCAACCATTCTAATCTTGCTCATTTGAGTTAATGAAAAACCATTTTGAGATAATATCTTATTTACCTCGACAATCGTACTTTCTTGTTCTATCCCTCTTTCATGCCCAAAATCTACAGATATATATTCAATTATTTTAAAAATACCCTTGGCTCCTTCTATGACTTCTGGCTCATAACCTTCTGCGTCAACTTTAAGCAACTTAATTTTCTTATTGTCTTTTATTATTGAATCTAGCCTAGAAACCTCAACTTCTTTAACTTGAGAGACCCCAAAATCAACAAATGAAGAATTGCCTCCTGTACTATCAATAAATAAGTCTTTCTTCGCGTCTGTATCTGATAATCCTATATTATATAAAATAGAATTTTCCTCAGAATTATTATATTGAAGACAATCAAATATTTCTTTATCTGGTTCAAAAGCTATATATTTCAAATTTAATCCTTTCTCTTTTAAAGAAATGTTTAGCTCTCCAATATTTGCACCACAATCAATAACAGTTTCCCCGTTGGAAAAATTTATTACATCTAATAAGTAGGCATCTCTAAATTTTTGAAGTTGTGCATCATATCTATTAACTAGTCTTAATACCCTCTTATTAGTAAAAGCAACTTTTCTACCATCTTTAGATTCCTTAATATAAAAATTATTCTCATACAGTAGCCTTCCATCATTTCGATAAAATAAGTTAATCATAAAGCAAAATAAGTTTCTTTTTGTAAATAAAACAATAAAAGAAATAAATTTTCCACTTATTATCAAAATAATTTTTTGAAGAAAATTCATTTTATTTAAATCTTTATTCCTTAAAAAAAATGGAGGAAGGTTGATAATATAGTTGTTTGAGTTGTTCACTATATATATGAATATAGTAGATTTTTACAATATTTGAAAAACAATGATAACTTTTTATAGATGTATTGTTATTATATTTTTATATATATGAGTAAGGATAGAAAATTAAAGTATTAGTAGTGGGAAGCAATGGACTAGTTGGATCTTCAGTAGTAAGGGTTTTAAGTGATACAAATAATAACTATGAAATTATTGCTTCTAGCAGAGACGATACTGACTTGTTTAATATTGAACAGACAAAAAATTTAATAAAAACTTCTAGGCCGGACATGCTTATTATTGCCGCAGCACGTGTGGGAGGTATAGTTGCAAACAATACAAAAAGAACAGAGTTTATATTAGAAAATCTAAAAATAAATATGAATCTTTTAGAATCGTGTATCCCATATCCTGAAATAAAAATAATTAATTTAGGCAGCAGCTGTATTTACCCCTTAGAAGCTAATGATCCAATTAGTGAAGATAGCTTTATGACTGGGAAATTAGAACCTACAAATTCTCCATATGCAATGGCGAAAATAGCAGCAATTGAAATTGGTAGGTCTCTAAATACACAATTCAACCATAATGTAATTAACCTAATGCCAACAAACCTTTATGGACCAAATGATTTCTACTCTGAAACAGACAGCCACGTTATACCAGGCTTGATATACCGAATGCATAAAGCAAAACTTGAAGATGTTGAAAAATTTAATATCTGGGGAACTGGAACTCCATTAAGAGAATTCTTATATGTTGATGATTTGGCTTTGGCAATAAAATTTGTAATTGAAAATGAAGTAAATGTTGATTTGTTAAATATTGGAAGTGGAGAAGAAATATCAATTAAAGAGCTTGCAGAGAAAATACAAACTGTAGTTGGATATAAAGGATATCTAGAATTTGATGAATCTAAACCTGATGGAAACCCAAGGAAACTACTTGATTCCTCAAAAATAAATGAACTTGGATGGAAAAGTACTACAAATTTAGATGAGGGTCTAAAGAAAAGCTATGATTGGTTCTCAAAAAATATAACTTAATTTATTGGATATTCCCAAGTTGGGCTTAGGAGATTTTCAGAAAGTAAAATTTCTTCTCTCTTAGCCAAATTAATATCATGCTCAACCATCATTTGAACCAATTCTTTAAAACTTGTCTTGGGTGTCCATCCTAAATTCTTTTCTGCTTTAGATGGATCTCCTAATAAATATTCAACTTCGTTTGGTCTGTAATATTTTTCAGAAGTAAGAACATAATCTTCCCAGTTTAAATCTACTGCTTCAAAAGCTAGCTTTGCAAATTCCTTAACAGTGTGAGTTTCTCCTGTTGCTAATACCCAATCATCTGGCTCAGTATGTTGCATCATTAACCACATTCCTTCAACATAATCACCGGCAAACCCCCAATCACGCGATGCGTCTAAATTGCCTAAAGTCACCTTAGATTGTATCTTGTGGTAAATTCTACCAACTGCTTTTGTTATTTTTCTAGTTACAAACGTCTCTCCTCTCATTGGAGATTCGTGGTTAAATAAAATCCCATTAACAGAAAATAAATCATATGAATCTCTATAAATTTTTGTTAAATCATGTGCAAAAACCTTTGATGCAGCATAAGGGCTCTTTGGCTCAAAAGATGAATCTTCGTTTAATTTTTCTTTTATTCTACCTCCATACATTTCTGAAGATGATGCTTGATAGTATTTTATTTGCTTCTCACTATGTCTTATAGCTTCTAATAAAGCAACGGATCCTAATGTTCCTGTCTGTGTAGTAAATGCTGGATTTTTAAAAGATACTCCAACATGAGACTGAGCAGCTAAATTGTATACTTCATCAGGTTGTAAAGTATTGATTAAAGTATTTAAAGAGGTTGAATCTAATAAATCTGAAAAATGTAGTTGTAATTGTTCGCTTTCTTGGTATTGAGATATCAACTCTTCTATTCTTGAAGTATTAAAAGTAGACGATCTTCTAATTGTTCCATGGACGGTGTACCCTTTTTCAAGCAACAGTTTACTTAAATAGTAACCATCTTGACCTGTAATTCCTGTGATTAATGCTGTTGACATATGTTTAATATTATATATCTAATAGTAATTAAATATCTTCTACTTTTCTATTAAGAGATTCTTGTAAGTGGAAGAAAATACCCAGCATCGAGTAAAAAATAAAGGGAAACTGAACACCTTCCATTGTTATATCTAAAGATGAATTAAGCATTATTGGAATGTAGTAAAGCAATATTTCAAAATTATTATTTTTCCTATGCCAAGATTTTATAATTGATAAATGAAAATAAATAAATATTAAGAGTTGAATTAGACCACCTCTCGCTAAAATATTTATAAAATAATTATGAACATTTTCATTTAGACCGTCCCTCCCAAGCCTTCCTGGAGCAGAAGGGTCAAGCATCACAGGAATAATTTCGTTATACCCATAACCTTTCAAAATAATACCCTTGTTTCTCATATCTTCTATAACGTCTTGCCAAATATCTAATCTCCAATTAGTAGTGTTGTCATGGGAAACAATCCTCCCATTCTCAAAATAAAGTGATAGAAATGCCTTTCTTGTATCATGTTTTTTTGCAATTTTTTGAATAGTTTGATCAAGAGGCTGAACAGTTTGCTCTCCTATACCAGGATTGAAGTTAAAATCTACTCCTCCAACATTGTATGTTGAAGCAGTAAAAACAATCCCTCCTATCAAAATAATTATTACTGATATCTTAAAGTTTGAAATGAGGTACCTTCTGTTATAAATAAAGATTCCGAACAAAAATACAAGTGCAGAAAGAAAAGACCCCCTGCTCATTAAAAGTAATAACGGCAATAATAAGGAGATTGAAACGACTGAATATAATAATGTATAAAATTTATTATTTTCGACTTTAAAATATAAAAAATTAATAGATACAAGAGCAATCATGATGTCGGATGCTTTGTTAAAAGTAAATTTATCTGAGTATTTAATAAAAAAATCCATAACAAAATTTGGATAATAGCCTGTTGAAAAAATGTAGTGTACAAATGGTATAAGTAAAACTGGAAAAATAAAAAAATCCATAAGTTTCTTATATCTACTTATATCCATAAAAACAGTAAAAGAAATAAAGAAAATTGATACAGTCCAAATATATGAACTTGACTTAAATGTATAAGCTGAAAAAATATCTGTCTTATATAGAAAAAGACTTATAAAGAATGTTAAAACTATAAGAGTAAGAAAATTTAAAGTGGATGAAAATTGATTCAGTTTTAATAAATGTATTTTATAAAATCTTAAAAAAATAAAAAGAAAAGTTGCTAAAAAACCAACGGCTACAAGAAGCTTTCCTAACTGTTGCCCAAAAATCATAAATCCAATTATTGACCTATCAAAAATGAATACAAGACCGATGAAGAGAGAATAAAGAATTACTGAAGTGTCTTTTGCTTTAATTATCAAATTATTCATAATTTTATTAAATCTAAGAATACACTAGAAAATATAATATAAATTAATTTTCTAACGATGTATGTAAATTTGAAGAATAAACTTAATAAAAAATAGGATTTAATTTAAATACTGTGAACACTAATAAAGTAACATTTGTTTTCTTGTCTGATAGAAAAAAAAGAATAGAGGGTGATGATCCTTATGCGAAAGAATTCTTCTATGCTTACCATTACATTAAAGACGATTATAAAAATGTAGAAATTATTGAATTAAACGATTCTAAAGATTCAATTTTAGACAAACTATTAAGAAAACTAACAGATTTGCCTTTCTTTAGCTCAAAGATTATAAATAGAAAAAATTTCAAATCATTGCTTGAAACTAAGATATTAATATTAACAAATCAAAGAGTCGGTTTTTCTACTCTTCCTTTATTAGTAATATTGAAAATCTTAAAAAGAATTAGAGTAAATGTTTTTATTATGGGCTTGTTTGATAAGAAAACCAATTACAAAATTAAAGATTTTTTCAGATCAATTTTTTTAGGAATATTGATACTTTTTACAAACAAACTAATCTTTCTGAGTAAAGGTGAATATGAATATGCCTCAAGAAAACTACCATTATGGAAGAAAAAATTTATATTTATTCCTTTTTCTATTGATACAGATTTTTGGAAATTTGTAGAAAAAAATAATAAAGATAAAGAAATATTATTTATAGGGAATGATGGCCAAAGAGATTATAAG
>MDTA01129602.1_pt1 | contig 38054 bp, 35 predicted proteins | sample 811151 | NCBI WGS metagenome assembly MDTA01 (sample SAMN05326648, study PRJNA326480) | marine metagenome | isolation source: seawater | place: Indian Ocean: South | collected 2010
ACCGTTCGGGCCTGCATATCTATGCCCAGGTCATCGACGACCGCGCCGGCAAGACGCTGGCCGCCGCTTCGTCCCTGGACAAAGAGCTCAAGGGCAAGTTGGCCAAGGGCTGCAACATCGAAGCGGCCGGCGAAGTCGGTAAGCTGGTTGCCTCCCGCGCCGTCAAGGAAGGCGTCAAGGAAGTCATCTTCGACCGTGGCGGTTACAAATTCCACGGCCGGGTCAAGGCTCTGGCAGACGCCGCGCGCGAAGCCGGCCTGTCGTTCTAATTAACGCGTACTAGGAAATCAGGAACAGCCTCATGGCAGAGCAACGTAACGAACAAGGTCAAGGCCGAGGCCAGCGTGGCCGCCGCGGCGACCGCGATCGCGGGCCCGAGCAGCGCGAAGACAACGAACTGACCGACAAGCTGGTCCACATCAACCGCGTGGCCAAGGTGGTCAAGGGTGGCCGTCGCTTCTCGTTCGCGGCCCTGGTCGTGGTCGGTGACGGCAAAGGCCGTGTCGGCTACGGTTCGGGCAAGGCGCGCGAAGTGCCGGAAGCGATCCGCAAAGCGACCGACGCAGCCAAGCGGAACATGATCCGTGTGCCGCTGCGCGAAGGCCGGACCCTGCATCACGACGTCAATGGCCGCTTCGGCGCCGGTCGCGTGATCATGCGTTCCGCCCCTCCGGGTACGGGCATCATTTCGGGCGGCCCGATGCGTGCCGTGTTCGAAACGATGGGCGTTCAGGACGTCGTTGCCAAGTCCATGGGCAGCGCCAACCCCTACAACATGGTGAAGGCGACCTTCGACGCCCTGCAGGCGTGTCAGTCGCCGCGCAGCGTCGCGTCCCGCCGGTCCAAGAAAGTCGGTGACATCGTGCAGCGTCGTGAAGACGTTGCCGCCGCCACCGAACAGGCCTGATCGGAGCCCTGACAATGGCAGATAAGAAAACCGTTACCGTCACGCAGATCGGCAGCCACATCGGCCGCCCGGCGGATCAGCGGGCCACCCTGAAGGGCCTGGGCCTGAACAAATTGCACCGCACGCGCGTGTTGGAAGACACCCCGGCCGTCCGTGGCATGATTAACAAGGTCAGCCACCTGGTGCGGGTCGAGCAAGCGGACTAAATAACCAACGAAGGCTTATGGCCTAAGGAACAAAGCTATGCGTTTGAATGAGATCAGCGACAACCAGGGTGCGACCCGCCCGCGCAAGCGCGTCGGCCGCGGCATCGCTTCCGGCACCGGTAAGACGTCCGGTAAGGGTATGAAGGGCCAGAAGTCCCGTTCGGGCGTCAGCCTGCTGGGCTTCGAAGGTGGCCAGATGCCGATCTATCGGCGTCTGCCCAAGCGCGGCTTCAACAACGCCAACTTCGCCCGTGTGTACGCGGAGCTGAACGTCGGTCGTCTGCAGGAAGCCATCGACGCCAAGCGCGTCGATGCGTCCAAGCCGATCACGACGGCGATCCTGGTTGAAGCCGGTGTCGTCAAGAAAGCCAAGGACGGCCTGCGCCTTCTGGGCAAGGGCGAGCTGAAAGCCAAGGTCACGATCGAAGTCGAAGGCGCCACCAAGGGTGCGCTGGCGGCCGTCGAGAAGGCCGGCGGCCAGGTGACCGTCAATGCGCCGGTCGAAGCCAAGGACGAAGCCCAGTCCAAGAAGGGCATCAAAGGCAAGAACAAGCGCCGCGCCGCCGAGCAGGGCGACGCCGAATAACGACCAATAGGGCGGGGGGCAAATGTTCCCCGCCGCCGGAGACTTGTGAATGGCATCCGCCGCCGAACAACTCGCCTCGAACGTAAATCTCGGCGCCTTCTCGAAGGCGACGGAATTGAAGAAGCGCATCTGGTTCACACTGGGTGCGCTCATCGTTTACAGGCTTGGCACCTTCATCCCGCTGCCGGGCATCGATCCGGTGGTGCTGGACGAAATCTTCCGCGCCAACCAGGGCGGGGTGCTGGGCATGTTCAATATGTTCGCCGGCGGTGCGCTCGGCCGCATGACCATCTTCGCGCTTAACATCATGCCGTACATCTCGGCCTCCATCATCATGCAGCTGATGACGTCGATCTCGCCGTCCTTGGAGCAGATGAAGAAGGAAGGCGAGTCGGGCCGCAAGAAGATCAACCAGTATACCCGGTACCTGACGGTGCTGATCTGTCTGCTGCAGGCCTACGGTATCGCCGTGGGTATCGAAGGCATGTCGGGCAGCCAAGGGCCGGCCGTGCATGAGCCGGGTTATTTCTTCCGCTTCGCGGTCGTCGTGACGCTGACCGGCGGGACCATGTTCCTGATGTGGTTGGGCGAACAGATCACCGCGCGCGGTGTCGGTAACGGTATCTCGCTGATTATTTTCGCGGGTATCGTCGCCGAATTGCCGGCGGCCATGGCCGGTACGTTCGAGATGGGCCGAACCGGCGCCCTGCCGACCGCATTGATCATTGCGATCCTGCTGATGGCCGTTGGCGTTATCGCCCTGGTCGTCTTCGTCGAACGCGCGCAGCGCCGGATCCTGATCCAGTATCCGAAACGTCAGCGCGGCAACAAGATGATGGGCGGCGAAAGCTCCCACCTGCCGTTGAAGCTGAATACCGCCGGCGTCATTCCGCCGATCTTCGCGTCGTCGCTGCTGTTGATGCCGATCACGGTCATCACGCTGTCGGCGGGGCAGGGGCCGGAATGGATGAACGCCGCGGCGGCCTATTTGGGCCGGGGCTCCCCCGTCTATATGGCGATCTACATCGGTTTGATCGTGTTCTTCGCCTTCTTCTACACGGCCGTCGTGTTCAACGTGAACGACACCGCCGATAACCTGAAGAAGTACGGCGGCTTTATCCCCGGGATCCGTCCGGGTAAGAACACCGCCGAATATCTGGACCGTGTGCTGACCCGCCTGACATGCGTCGGTGCCCTTTACCTGGCAGTGATCTGCGCCATTCCGGAATTGCTGATTTCCAACTTCGGCGTTCCGTTCTACTTCGGCGGCACGTCCCTGCTGATCGTCGTGACCGTGACGATGGATACGGTGACCCAGGTTCAATCCCATCTGATCGCCCATCAGTACGAAGGCCTGATCAAGAAGCAGCGTTTGCGGGGGAGGCGTTAATGAACCTGTTGCTCATGGGACCGCCGGGCGCCGGTAAAGGCACTCAGTCGAAACGTCTGGAAGGGGTCTTCGGCCTCGTCCAGTTGTCGACCGGCGATATGCTCCGTGCCGCGGTCAAGTCCGGCAGCGAGTTGGGCCAGAAGGCGCAGGCGATCATGGAACGCGGCGACCTGGTGCCGGACGATCTGATTATCGACATGATTTCGGCCCGCATCGAAGAGCCCGATTGCGCCAACGGTTTCATCCTGGACGGTTTTCCGCGCACGGTGCCGCAGGCCGAAGCGCTGGCCGTTATGCTGGCGGAGAAGGGCGGCAAGCTGGATCACGTGATCGAGCTAGCGGTCGACGACGAAGCCATGGTTCAGCGAATCACCGGGCGCTATACCTGCGCCGGCTGCGGCCAGGGATACCACGACGAATTTGAAAAGCCCGCCAAAGAAGGCGTGTGCGATAAATGCGGCGGGACCGAATTTACCCGCCGCGCGGACGATACCGAGGATACGGTTCGCAACCGTCTGAACGCCTATCACGAACAGACGGCCCCGATCCTCGCGTACTACAAGGAACAAGGGGTTCTGAAAGACGTCGACGGCATGGCCGATATCGACGCCGTGACGGACCAATTGAAAGGAGTGATCGGCGGGGCCTAATGGGCGTGAAAAAGGCGGTGTCCCGTGGTTGACTTGGGAATGTAACTGCCTATAATCGCGCCTCTTTCCAGGCCCGGCGGATTTTGAACATAGAAAGCAAATCCGAGCGAACAATTTTGTTCGTCGCGATTTTTTTGCTTTGGGAACAACGAGTTAGAGCAAGGCCGACAACGGTACGGCATAGCGGCACGGCGAAGCGGCTTGCTCTTGAATTTTGACGAACGTGAGGAGCGAAAACCTTGGCGCGTATTGCGGGTGTGAATATTCCGACGGCGAAACGGGTGGTGATTGCCTTGACCTACATTCATGGCATCGGCCGCACCAAGGCGCGGATGATTTGTGACGGTGTCGGGATTCCCCTGGATCGTCGGGTCAATGAATTGACGGAAGACGAGGTCGCGCGGATTCGCGAGACCATCGATCGCGACTATCAGGTCGAAGGCGACCTGCGGCGCGAAACGGCCATGAACATCAAGCGCTTGATGGACCTGGGTTGCTATCGCGGGCTGCGCCATCGTCGCGGCCTGCCGGTGCGCGGCCAGCGGACCCACACCAACGCGCGCACCCGCAAAGGCCCGGCCAAGGCCATCGCGGGCAAGAAGAAATAACGGCAAGTTCAAGGATAATCAGAGATGGCTAAGGCAGCAGCAGCCCGCCCGCGCCGCCGCGAGCGCAAGAATATCGCCTCCGGCGTGGCCCATATCAACTCCACGTTCAACAACACCATGATCACCATCTCCGACGCGCAGGGCAATGCGATTGCCTGGTCGTCGGCCGGTTCCATGGGGTTCAAGGGTTCGCGTAAATCGACCCCTTACGCCGCGCAGGTCGCCGGTGAAGAGGCCGGTAAGAAGGCCCAGGAACACGGCATGAAGACCCTAGAGGTTGAGGTCAAGGGCCCGGGGTCCGGACGTGAGTCCGCGCTTCGTGCCCTGCAGGCCATCGGGTTCACGATCACGGCCATCCGTGACGTTACCCCGATCCCGCACAACGGTTGCCGTCCGCGGAAACGCCGCCGGGTCTAATCCTTAAGACGGGCAGGCGGCCTTCAGGTGCACCAATAGGCCGCCACGCCCGTGTCCCCGCCGATCGCCGGGCCGGGGACCGACACCACGGGACCAGCCGGCAACGGTCCCCCACATAGGTACGTGAACGCGAGGTCACTGACGTGATTCAGAAAAACTGGCAAGAACTGATTAAACCGAACAAGCTCGACATCAACCCCGGCGTCGACCCGGTGCGTCAGGCGACCATCGTCGCCGAGCCGCTCGAGCGTGGCTTCGGTCTGACCCTGGGCAATGCGTTGCGCCGCATTCTGCTGTCGTCCCTGCAGGGTGCCGCCGTGACGTCGATTCAGGTTGATGGCGTGTTGCACGAGTTCTCGTCGATCCCGGGTGTGCGTGAAGACGTCACCGATATCGTCCTGAACATCAAGTCGATGGGCCTTCGTATGGAAGCCCAGGGCCCGAAGCGCATGACGCTCAAGGCCGAGGGCCCGTGCGCCGTGACCGCCGGCATGATCGAAACGGGCGCCGATATTGAAGTCATGGATCCGGACCTGGTGCTCTGCCACCTGGACCGCGACGGCAAGCTGAACATGGAACTGACCGTGGAATCGGGTAAGGGCTATGTGCCTGCGACCCAGAACCGCGCCGAAGACAGCCCGATCGGCCTGATCCCGATCGATGCCGTGTTCTCGCCGGTTCGCAAGGTTGCCTACAAGGTCGACAACACCCGCGTCGGCCAGGTTACCGATCACGACAAACTGTCGCTGAACATCACGACCAACGGCGCCGTCACGCCGGAAGACGCCGTGGCCCTGGCCGCGCGTATCCTGCAGGATCAGCTGCAGCTCTTCATCAACTTCGAAGAGCCGGAGCATGCCCGCGAGGAAGCGCAGCAGGAAGACCTGCCGTTCAACAAGAACCTGCTTCGCAAGGTGGACGAACTGGAACTGTCCGTCCGTTCGGCGAATTGCCTGAAGAACGACAACATCATCTACATCGGCGACCTGGTCCAGAAGACCGAGGCCGACATGCTGCGGACCCCGAACTTCGGCCGGAAATCCTTGAACGAGATCAAGGAAGTGCTGGCCTCCATGGGCCTGCATCTGGGCATGGAAATCACGGCTTGGCCGCCGGAAAACATCGAAGAGCTGGCCAAGAAGCTCGAAGATCCGTTTTGATCTGAACGGGCGCCGCTAATCCCGGCGCCCGGTTAACTGAAGAACCATCCCGACGGTCTTTGATGACAAAGATGGCGGGGCGCCTCCGGGGGTAAAATGGCACGCCCGGGCGAAAAACAAAGAAGGAGCCTGATATGAGACACAAGAGCGGTTACCGCAAACTCAACCGGACGGCCAGCCACCGCAAGGCCATGTTCTCTAACATGACCGCGTCGCTGATCGCTCACGAACAGATCACCACGACCCTGCCGAAAGCCAAGGAACTGCGTCGCTTCGCCGATCGTATGATTTCGCTCGGCAAGAAGGGCGCCCTGCATCACCGCCGTCAGGCCTTCGCCTTCCTGCGGGACGATGCCGCCGTTGCCAAGCTGTTCGGCGCGCTGGCCGAACGCTACAAGGAACGCCCGGGCGGTTACACCCGCATCCTCAAGGCCGGCTTCCGCTACGGTGATGCGGCCCCGATGGCCGTGATCGAACTGGTCGACCGCGATCCGGACGCCAAGGGCGCCGAAGACAAGGCCCGCCACGAAGCCGAGATGGCCGAGGCCGAGGCCCTGGAATAGGGTTTCCGTTCCGGATCGATCCGATACGAAAGCGCGGCCCCCGGTGGCCGCGCTTTTTCGTTTCACGGGTGGGCGGCAAGAGGAGCGGGCATTTGCACCATGGGCCTTGACCTCGCCATAATCCGGCTAAATCTTGAAGGATCGGGATGTTTCCCGTTTTCACCACGGCCATAGAGACAGATCACCCCATGACTGGACAACTTCCCCGGAACCGTTCCTACCGCCTAGTCACTGCCTTGTTTACGGCTCTTATCCTTGCCGGACCGGTGGTGCAGGCCGCTCCCCGTGAAGTGCCGAAGAGCCAGGAGCAGGTGATGCTGTCCTACGCGCCGGTGGTGCAGAAGGTAACCCCCGCCGTCGTCAACATCTTCACCGCCAAGAAGGTCGCGCAGCGGCAGCGTCCGACCTTGTTCGACGATCCGTTCTTTCAACGGTTTCTGGGCCCGCAGTTGGGCTTCGAGTTCGGCAAGCGACCGAAGCAGAAGGTGCAGAATTCCCTGGGTTCCGGCGTCATCGTGCGGGCCGACGGGCTGATCGTCACCAATAACCATGTCATCGAGGGCGCGGACGAGATCAAGGTGGTCTTGCACGACCGGCGCGAGTTTGAAGCGGCCATCGTCGGGACGGACGATCGTACGGACCTGGCCATCCTGCGCCTGAAGGACGCGCCCAAGGACCTGCCGGTTCTGAAATTGGCCGATTCCGACACGGCGGAAGTCGGCGATATCGTATTGGCCATCGGCAACCCCTTTGGTGTCGGGCAGACGGTGACCAGCGGCATCGTCTCTGCCTTGGCACGGACCCAGATGGGCAATGGCCAGTCCGATCTGAATTTCTATCTGCAGACCGACGCGGCCATCAACCCGGGCAACTCCGGCGGCGCTTTGGTCGCCTTGGATGGGCGTCTGCTCGGCATCAATACGGCGATTTTCTCCAAGACGGGTGGCTCGCTCGGGATCGGCTTTGCCATTCCGTCCAATCTGGTGCGCGCCGTGGTCAACGGCGTGGTCAAGGGAGGTCGGTTGGTGCGGCCCTGGATGGGCGCGGCGGGCCGCCCGGTGACGGCAGATATCGCCAATTCGCTGGGGCTCGACCGGCCGGGTGGGGTGATCATCGAAGACGTTTACCCGGCATCCGCCGCCGCCCGGGCGGGGTTACAGCGCGGCGACATCATCCTGGCTCTCGGCGGGCATGAAATCCGCGATACCACTGCTTTGAAATTCCGAATCGCCACCACGCCCATCGGCGAAAGCCTGCCGATGCGCGTCTGGCGGCAGGGCGAGGCCCAGGCCTTGACGATGGAGGCCGAGGCGCCGCCCGAGGTGCCTGCCCGCGACAAGCGCGAACTGGGCGGTCGGAATCCTCTTTCGGGGGCTGTCGTGGTGAACATGTCGCCGGCCCTGGGCGACGAACTGGGCATCGATCCCTTTGCCCGCGGCGTTCTGGTCCTGCAGGTCCGGCGCGGTGCCCCGGCGGACAAGGCGGGCCTGCGCCCCGGCGATTTCGTGCGCAAGGTCAACGGCGGAGAAATCGGGCTGGTCGAGGCTCTTGCGAAAGCCGTGTCCGGGCAGGCGCCGTTCTGGGACATCACCATCGAACGGCAGGGCAAGGAACTGAGTGAACGGTTCGAAGGGTGACGACGCTTTTTGAAAGCCAGACACCGCGCCCGTTGGCGGACCGCCTGCGTCCGACCGCCATCGGCGAGGTCGTCGGCCAGAACCACCTGACCGGGCCGGACGGGTTCATCGGCCGGGCGGTGGCGTCCGGGCGCCTGACCTCGATCGTGTTCTGGGGGCCGCCCGGCACGGGTAAGACCACCATGGCGCGTCTGCTGGCCGATCATGTCTCATTGTATTTCGAGCCGCTGTCCGCCGTGTTCTCCGGTGTCGCCGATTTGCGCAAGGTGTTCGAGCGCGCCAAGGAACGGCGAAAGGTGGGGCAGGGGACGCTGCTGTTCATCGACGAGATCCATCGCTTCAACCGGGCACAACAGGACGGCTTCCTGCCTTATGTCGAAGACGGGACGGTCGTCCTCGTTGGGGCGACCACGGAAAACCCGTCGTTCGAGCTTAACCCCGCGCTGCTGTCTCGTGCCCAGGTTCTGGTTCTCAATCGATTGGACGCAGCCGCCCTGGAAGAACTGATGGTCCGGGCCGAGGCCGAGTTGGGTCACTCCCTGCCGCTCGACGCCGACGCCCGCCAGGCCATGGCGGCGATGGCCGACGGCGATGGCCGTTACTTGTTGAACATGGTCGAGAATCTGGACGCCCTGGGCATTACCGAGCCGCTTAACCCGGCGGGCCTTGCCGAGGCCGTGCAGAAGCGCATGCCGATCTACGACAAGGGGCAGGAAAGCCATTACAACCTGATCTCGGCGCTGCACAAATCCCTGCGCGGATCGGATGCCGATGCGGCGCTGTATTGGTTCGCCCGGATGCTGGCGGGCGGGGAAGACCCGCTGTATATCGCCCGGCGCCTGACCCGGTTCGCGTCCGAGGATATCGGCCTCGCCGATCCGCAGGCCCTGCCGCAGGCGCTGGCGGCCTGGGATACCTATGAACGCCTGGGCTCGCCCGAGGGAGAGCTTGCCTTGGTTCAGGCGGTGGTCTATCTGGCCACCGCGCCCAAGTCGAATGCGCTCTATAAAGCCGAATCGGCGGCCAAGCGGACGGCACGGGAGACCGGCTCGTTGATGCCGCCCAAGCATATCCTGAACGCGCCGACCAAGCTGATGAAAGACCTGGACTACGGCAAGGACTACGCCTACGACCACAACGCCGAAGACGGGTTCTCCGGCCAGGACTATTTCCCCGACGGCATGGCGCGCACGCGGCTCTATACGCCGCTGGAACGCGGATTCGAACGGGAAGTGGGGAAACGTCTGGCCTATTGGGATAAGCTGCGCAAGTAACGCGCCGACGACAACGGGGACTGAACGGAATGAAAATGCTGCTTGCCGTCGCCATGGGGGGCGCGGTCGGTGCGACCGGCCGCTATCTGGTCATGGGATGGGTCGGACAATGGCTCGGCCACGGGTTTCCATGGGGCACCTTCACGGTCAATCTCTTGGGATCGTTCGTGCTGGGCGCGTTGGTCGAGATTTCCGCCCTGGCCTGGTCGCCGTCTCCGGAATTGCGTGCGTTTCTGGTGGTCGGCGTGATGGGGGCTTTCACGACCTTCTCCACGTTTTCGCTGGATGCCGTCACCTTGATCGAGCGGGGTGATCTCGGCCCGGCCGCGGGCTATGTCCTGGGCTCGGTGGTGTTGTGCGTTCTCGGATTTTGGGCCGGGCTCGCCCTGTTTCGCCAGGTTCTGTGATGGCCGATCCCGTATCGCCGCCGGAAGCCAAGGGCCGCGTCGTTACAGACGACGAGGACGGCCTGCGTCTGGATCGTTGGCTAAAGGAACATTTCCCGGGTCTGCCGTTCGGGCAGGTTCAGAAGCTGCTGCGTACGGGGCAAATCCGGGTCGACGGCGGCCGCGCCAAGGCAAATGCGCGCCTGGCGGCAGGGCAGGAAGTGCGCCTGCCGCCAAGCCTGCGGGACGGCGGCAGCGACGCAGCGGCGAAGACGCCGGCCAAGCCGAAGACGGCACGCGGCGGCAAGGACGGAAAGGCGGGCGGGCCCAAGCTTTCAGATCATGAGATCAAGGATATCCAGGCCAGGGTGCTGTACCGCGATGCCGAGGTTCTGGTCATCGACAAGCCGGCAGGACTGGCGGTGCAGGGGGGCTCCGGCCTTGGTCGTCATCTGGACGGCATGCTGGACGCTCTGCGCTTCGATGCGGCCGAACGGCCGCGTCTGACGCATCGTCTGGACAAGGACACCTCCGGCGTACTCGTTCTGGCGCGGACGCGGAAATCCGCGCAATGGCTGACGGAAGGGTTCCGCCACCGCACGATCAAGAAACTCTATTGGGCGGCCGTGGCCGGAGTCCCGGAGATCGCCCAGGGGCGCATTCGCCTGGATCTGGGCAAGCGGCGCGGCGCCGGCGGGCAGGAAAAGATGGATGCCGACGCCGAGGACGCGAAACGGGCGGAAACGCTCTATCGCGTGGTCGAACGGTTGAGCCGAAAGACCGCCTGGTTGGCCATGGAGCCGGTTACCGGGCGGACCCATCAACTCCGTGCCCATGCCGAAGCCATGGGGACGCCGATCCTGGGCGACGGCAAGTACGGCGGTCCGGCGGCATTCCCGGACTTGCCCGTACCTTTGAAGAAAATGCAATTGCACGCCCGGCGGATCGTTATCCGCCATCCGAATGGAAAATTGACATCCGTCGTGGCGCCTCTTCCTCCCCATATGCAGGTATTATGGGACGCTCTTGGGTTCTCGATCGATCAATCTGCGGATGAACTCTTCGAGGAATAAGCCTAGAATAGCAACCATCCGACGTGTGCCGGGTTTATCGGACTAATCCCGTACCACGGAAGCTGGGCCGAATTGGTCCGGCGTTGACCACTCTTGAAGACGGTTTCTCAAGGTAAGCATTGCATTGTATGCAGATATGCCTATCACTTGAGGAAACGGCTCAGCGATACAAGGCGGTTGATATCAATGCGTTTGGACTTGCGGAACGTCCCACCGGTGGGACAAGGTTCGAACGGGAATAGAGACCGAAGACCATGAGACTGCTTCTCGTCGAAGATCACAATCGATTTGCCGAATCCATCAAGCTGGGTCTTGAGAACGAGGCCTTTGCCGTCGATACGGTCGATTCAGGCGCCGCCGCCGAGGCTGCGGTCGCCAGCGTCCAATACGACGCCATCATTCTCGATTTGGGCCTGCCGGATATGGATGGGCTCACCTTGCTTCGGCAGTGGCGGGATCACGGCAGCATCGTGCCGGTATTGATCCTGACCGCCCGTGACGGTTTGGACGATCGGGTCAAGGGATTGAACTCCGGCGCCGACGACTACCTGTTGAAGCCCTTTGAGATGGAAGAGTTGATTGCGCGAATCCGGGCGCTCTTGCGCCGGCCGGGTGGGGTTTTGGGCCTGGTGATGACGGCGGGCAACGTGTCGTTCGATACGACAGCCCGAGAAGTGCGGATCGACGACCAGCCCATATCCATTTCCCGGCGTGAGATGGGCGTGTTAGAACAGTTGATGCGGCGATATGGGCGGGTCGTACCCAAATCGGTCCTGGAAGACAAAATCTACGGTTTCGACGAAGAAGTCTCGTCGAACTCGGTGGAGGTACATGTATCCAGACTGCGAAAACGACTATCGAAAAACGGGGCCAGCGTCAGCGTCCATACCCTGAGAGGGGTGGGGTATTTGCTGTCGGAAGGCGCTCTCAACAATTGACCAGCAGAACAAGAGCATGAGCGAACGCAAGGAAAACGGTGAACCGACGGTCGACCACGAGTTTCTTTTGAACCTCGCGCGGGAGAAGTCGACCATGGGTCGGGCCCGTTTGACCGAAACCATCATCGACCTGTTCGAGAACAAGGGCGATGCCTTGACGGACCGGGAACGGGCCTTGATGTTCGGCATCCTGCGCAGCGTCGTTCGCGAGATCGAAATGTCTGTGCGCCGGGGTGTTGCGCAGCAATTGGCGGGCCTGGACGACGTGCCGGAAGACCTGATCCGGATTCTCGCCAACGACGAGATCGAAGTCGCCTATCCGGTTCTGACCGAGTCCGGGCTGTTGAAGGATTCGGACCTGATTGAGATCATTCGCCACCGAACCTTGGAACACCAATTGGCCGTGGCGATCCGGCAGAACATCAGCGAGGCCGTGTCCCAGGCATTGGTGGAGACGGGCAACGAGCGCGTGGTCGTGACGTTGTTGAAGAACGAAAACGCCAAGATCTCGCAAAGCACCATGGAATACCTGGTCGAGCAGTCGAAGCGGGTCGATACGTTCCAAGAACCGATTCTCCATCGCGATGAGTTGCGCCCGGAATTGGCGCAGAAGATGTTCCTCTGGGTGACAGCCGCCCTGCGTGAATTCATCCTCGAGAACTTCAAGCTCGAGCAATCCGTCATCGACGACCTTCTGGAGCAGCTCGCCAACCAGGAAACGGGTGTGCAGCCGGAATTGCCGAACAACCTGAAAGCCAATGAACTTGCGGCCAATCTGGAACGCGAAGGCATGGTCACGCCTGAGATGCTGATCACTGCGCTCAGCCAGGGCGAGGTCTCGCTGTTTCTGGCTCTGTTCTCGCGCCTCACGGGGATTCGCGAATACCTGGCCAAGCGCATCCTGTTCGAGCCGGGCGGGGAAGGCTTGGCGATTTGCTGCAAGGCCGTGGGCCTGACCAAGGAAGAGTTCGCGCAGATTTTCCGTTATTCCCAATTGGTTCGCGCGCGGCGCACAGACCGGATCGAAGAGGCCCTGGCGGACATCATCTGGATATACGAGGACATGAGCCGCGAAGCGGCCGCCGGCGTGTTGAAGACGTGGCGCCGGAATACGGGTTATCTGGCGGCGATCCGCCAGATTCAATCGGCAACCCGGCGAAATGCGTGAGCGTAAACCGCGCAGTTGGCCTTCACTAACCGCTGATCCAGCAACGCGTGCGGCCGAAGCGCTGACGCGGTTGGAAGACGTCACCCGCCTGGTCTCCGACTTGGTCTGGGAAACCGACGCTGAATTCCGCCTCGCTTATGTCTCCGAACATGCCTACGAGGTGCTGGGCTTCGTACCTCTGCAGATCGAGGGGCGGACATTCGCCGATCTCGGAAAATTCGTCGACGAGCAGGGCGAGGAAATTGAACTCGACCTGATGAAGCCGTTCCGCGACGTGGTTTTCGTCGTCAACGATGCGACGGGGCTTGAGCGGCGTCTGATGACCAGCGGTTTGCCGTTCTTCGATCCCGAAACGGGGCGGTTTTCCGGCCTGCGCGGGACTGCTCGTGATGTAACGGAACTGCACCGGGCCGAGCGCATCCGCGCTGAACAGGAAGAACGCCAGCGTGCCTTCGTCGCCGATGTCGCCCATGAACTCCGGACACCCTTGGCGATCCTGCGGACCAAGTTGGACAACCTCCAGGACGAAGCGGCGGCGGCGGCGCTGTGCGACGAGGTCGACGCCATGACCCGCCTGGTCTCGCAGATGTTGTCCTTTGCGCGCTATGAACTGTTCCGCCCGGCGACCGGAGAATCCGCCGACTTGCGCGAAGTCTGCACGGCCGTGGCGACGCATCTTGCACCGATTGCGATCTATGATGATCGATCGATCGAGGTTCTGGCCGACGGGCCGCCGGTCGTCGTCAACGGATCTCCCCAAGCCCTGGAGCAGGCGATTCGAAACTTGGTGGAAAACGCCGTGCGTTATGCCCCACCGCAGTCCACCGTGACCGTGCGTATCACCGACGAACCGGCGGTCCACGTCATCGACCGTGGGGTCGGGGTGCCTAAGGAACGCTGGGGTACGATCTTCGAACGCTTCGACCGCGCCGACCGGCGGGGGGACGGGGCAGGATTGGGGTTGGCGATCGTCAAGCGGATCGCTGATGCTCATGGAGCGGCAGTGGAAGTCTACGATCCACCGGGTGGCGGCGCGGCCTTCTGCATGCGCTTTCCCAGCCAATAGCCGTTCATACGGGGCCGCCCGAAGCACGCGCCTTCTGAACCAAATAACTATGTCGTTGTCAGGTACAGGTCAGCTTGATCGCCGACACTTCCCCTTATGAATTCACCCCTTGATGACGGCCACTGACGGCTTCGCAAGGGAGAGGGCAGGGCGACCTGCCGCTCTTACGATTTCACCGTACCGTCGCAGATCAAACTGATTTGCGGCGGCTCACCCTCGAAACTTAGAGCCGCTCCCCTTGGGGCGGCTTTTTTTTGTTTCGGTTTTTGGGCCCACCGGCGAACAACGAAAACAGCGAACAACGAAAAGGGGCGGCGCCGAATGGCGCCGCCCCCATCGTTTGATCGATCTGTGATCTGATTAGAACTTCAGGATCACAGTCACCCGGCGGTTCTTGGCGTTCTTGACGCCGTCGCCGGTTTTTTCGGCCGGCTCGTCTTCACCGTAGAACTGGGTGACGATCTTGGTCGGGTCGATGCCGATTTCCGAGAAGGTGTTCTTCACGGCCTCGACACGGGCTTCCGACAGCTGGCGGTTGTAGGCTTTGTCGCCGGCGGTATCCGTGTGACCGGTCAGAAGAACGGTCTTCACGCCGCCGACGGTCGCGGCCATGACGTTGTAGGCGACGCCCATGGCGTCTTCGGTCATGGCGGCGCTGTTGAAATCGAAGTGGATGATGAACTCGGCGTCGGCCTTGCCCGGCTTCGGCGCCGGTTTGCCGCCCAGGCCCTTCATCGCGGCTTCGAAGGCGCTGCGGCAGGCCGCAATGTCTTCAGGCTGATCGTTTTCTTCCTGTTCCTGCAGCCAGCAATCGAACATGGCCTGTGCCTTGGCGGCGTCGTTCGGCTTGCTCTTGCCCGCACCGGCGGCAAGTGCGTCGGTCAGGGCCTTGCGGGCGGCGGTCAGGTCGCCCATGGCGGCCGCCGGGATCTTGCGTTCGGAAATGGCCTGCGGGCCCGTATCTTTGCCGGCCGCGGCCATTTGGGCGCGGGCGTTGAAGTACACGGCGTCTTCCGTATCCATTTCCTTGTCTTCCGCCGCGGCCAGGTCGACGTATTCCTTGAACAAGGCCTTTTGGAAGTTGTCGCCCTGCAATTGCATCATGCGGGTCGAGTCCAGGTCGATGCTGGAACAGGCGGCGACCAAGGCGCCGGTCAGGCCCAGTATCGTCAGTCTTTTCAGGATGTTCATCGTTGTTTCTCCTTCATAGATAGATAGAGGTTGGGGGTATTCAAAATTTGCTGATACGCCCCCTCCCCGACGGGCGCCTTGGCAATGGTGCCTGATTAGAACTTCAGAACCATTTCAACCCGGCGGTTCTTGGCGTTCTTCACGCCGTCGCCGGTTTTTTCCGCAGGCTCGTCTTCCCCATAGAACTGAGTGATGATCTTAGCCGGATCGATGCCGATTTCAGACAACACCTGTTTGGTTTCTTCAACGCGCTTTTCGGACAGTTTCCGATTGAACGCTTTGTCGCCTGCCGTATCCGTGTGGCCGGTCAGCAGAACGGCCTTGTAGCCGGACATGGTGTTGGCCATCAGCTGATAGGCGGCATTCATGGCTTCGTCGTCGACGGCGGATTTGCCGAAATCGAAGTACATCACGAAAGATTGGTCAGGTTTGGTTTTCTTTTCCGCGGGCTTGGCGGCGGCTTTGGTTTCCGGCTTCGCCGCTTCGGTTTTGGCGGCGTCGCCTTCCATGCCGGCACAAGCTGCGACCAGCGCACCGGTCAGTCCCAAAACAGCAATTCTGCTCAGGATTTTCATCAGTCTTTTTTCCTTCTCTAGGTATGAGGGTAAGTATTTTTGTTGATTAGATGCGCCATGCCCCCCGGCGGTCGGTGCCGGTCCACTGAAGTTCTTATTGTGGTTGGGAAGTTTGTAGTGAATTCAGCGGGCCGTCCGCTTGTGCTCCTCGTCAACAGTCCGGGGCAGAATTGACCAAAACCGCGAAATACGCAAGCGGTGCGGTCACTGACAGTGCGTTATCTTGTCATCTTCGGCCGATGGGGCATTTCGTATAAGGTGTCCTTGCAGCGCCACATTCCCCTGGCATATTACGGGCCCATGGATATCAAGCTTGCCGTTTTCGATTGCGACGGGACGATCGTCGATTCACAGGGCAGTATCGTGCGCTCCATGCAGGCCGCGTTCCGCGCCTGTGCCTTGGCGCCGCCCAGCCCACGAGACATTCGCCGCGTGGTCGGTCTGCCGTTGGTGACGGCGGCGCACGTTCTGGCGCCCGACCTCGAGCCGGGCGGGGCGGAGCGGGTCGCAGATGCCTACCGCGATGCGTTTTCCGATCTGCGCCGGAACGGCATGATCGACGATCCGCTTTTCCCCGACGTCTTGGCCACCGTGGACGCCCTGGAAGGGGCGGGCTGGCTTCTTGGAATCGCCACCGGAAAGGGCCGGCGGGGACTGGACATGACGTTGGATAAACACGGTCTCAACGGCCGGTTCGTGACCCTGCAGACCGCCGACAGCGCCCCCGGCAAACCCGATCCGGGCATGCTGTTGAACGCCATGGCCGATACGGGCGCGGACCGGGTCAACACGGTAATGATCGGCGATACGACCTTCGACGTCGAGATGTCGAACAACGCCGGTGTGCTCGCCATAGGCGTGGCCTGGGGCTATCATGAAACGGACGAACTTTCGGCGGCTGGGGCGCGAAGGATCATCGCCGGCTTTGACGAGTTGGTCCCCAGTCTGAACGATTTGATGGAGGCAACACGATGAAACGGCTGCTCAAGATTATTTCCATACTCTGCGTGTTGCTGATTGCCGTCGCGGTCGCCGGCGTCGCCGTGCTGAGTTCTCTCGATTTCAACGACTACAAGGGCGTGATCGCGGAAGAAGCGAAAAAGGCCACCGGCCGCGAGATGACCATTTCGGGCGATCTGAAACTCAACATTTCGCTCACGCCTTCGATCTACGTCGACGGCGTCACCTTCGCCAACGCGCCTTGGGGCAGCCGCCCGCAGATGGTGACCTTGAAGCGTCTGGAAGCCGAGGTTTCCCTGCTGCCGTTGCTGTCCAGTGAACTGGATGTCAAACGCGTGGTTCTGGTCGGGCTCGATCTTCTGGCGGAGACCAACAAGCAAGGCCGGGGAAACTGGCAGTTCGGCGAAGACACCAAGACCCCGGCGACGGCGGAAGCGGCCCCGGCCGGGGGGTCGACCGGCGGCGGTATCCTGCCGGTGGTCCGCAAGGTCCACATTGAAGATTTGAAGCTGACCTACCGGGACGGCCAGACGGGCGAGGAAACCCGCCTGACCCTGCCGATGCTCGACCTGGGCGCGGAAAACGCCGATGCGCCGTTGCGCGTGGCGCTGAAAGGCGACGTCAACGGCGAGGTCTTCTCGGCCGAAGGCACGATTGCCTCGATCCGGCAGTTGACCACCGGCGGTGAATTGCCGCTTGACCTGAAAGCCGAAGCCCTTGGTGCGGAAGCGACCGTGAAGGGCGCCATCGCCGACCCGAAGGCAATGACCGGTCTGGCCGTAACGGTATCCGCCAAAGGTAGCTCGATCGCCGAGACCGTGGCGACGGCCAAGAAACTGGTCCCGGCACTTGCCGAGGTGAAGGTCCCCGACCTGGGGCCCTACGATGCGACGCTGACCGTGACCGGGTCGTCGGCCAAGCCGAGCATTTCCAATCTGAAGGCCTCGTTGGGCCGCGCGGATGAAACGCATCTCAGCGCCGGCGGTTCGATCGCCGACGTCATGGCGCCGTCCGGGATCGACGTCCAGGTCGTCGCCAAGGTGCCGGACCCGACCGGCCTGGCCAAGGAAGCCGGGGTCGAGATTCCACCGTTGCCGCGTCTGTTCGCCGCCGCCCGCGTGGGCGACAAGGATGGCGCCTATCGGCTGCAGAACGTCGATGTGAAACTGGGCGCCAGCGACCTGAAGGGAACGGCGATGATCCGCCTCGACGGGCCCCGCCCGAAGGTTTCGGCGGAATTGCAGTCGACGATGCTGGACCTGGACGAACTGCTGCCGAAGGACGAGAGCAAGTCGAACGCCGAACCGGCCCCCGCGGCCGGCAAGGGGACCGGAACCGCCGGCGCGGGCGGATCCCCCGCTGATGACGGGCGACTGTTCCCGGCCGATCCCTTGCCGCTCGAAGGGCTCAAGGCGGCGGATGCCGATCTCAAGCTCGACGCCGCCAAGCTGCGCGTCAACAAGATGGATATCAGCGACCTGCGCATGGTTCTGCGCCTCGCCGCCGGACGTCTGACCCTGAAGCCGTTTCAGGCGGTGGTCGCCGACGGCACGATCTCCGGCGATATCGTCCTGGGCGCCGACCAAGCCGTTCCACCGCTCAGCGTGAACCTGGATATCGCCAAGCTGGACTACGGCAAGCTGGTCGCGGCCATGGGCGAGAAGCCGGTGGCCGAAGGCACGGCGGATGCCACCATAAAACTGACCGGCGTCGGCGGCAGCGTCCGCCAGATCATGGCCGGGCTCGACGGAAAGCTGCGGCTGGTGTCCGAGAAAGGCCGCATCGAGAGCAACCTGTTGAACATCGCATCCGCCGACATCATGTCGGCCCTGCCGCTGGTCGACAGCAAGGGGGACAAGGACCTGCGTTGCGCGGTTGCCGATTTCGATATCGTCAAGGGGATCGCCAACACGAAGGCGCTCGTTATCGAAACGGGTGGGTTGTCCGTGGTCGGTGTCGGCGGGGCGAACCTGCGCGACGAGACCTTGAACCTGGTGCTGGAACCCCGCGCCAAGAAGACCAGCCTTCTTAGCGCCGCCATGGTTCCCGTGGCGATCCGTGGCACGTTCGCGAAGCCGGAGCCCAAGGTGAACCCGGCCGACCTGGTGACGGGTGTCGCCGGAAATGTGGTCAGCGGGGCCGCCGCGGTCATGACGATGGGGCTGTCGGCCTTGGCCCAGACGGCCTTCAACCGGGTCGCCAAGACGGACGAGACCGATTACTGCGCCCAGGCCTTGGCCGGGAAGCAGGTGACGCCGGCCAAGGGCAGCAAACCGGCCAAGGAAAGCCAACAGGCGCCTGCCCAACAGCAACCGCAGAGCCAGCCGGCCAATCCGGTTCAGCAGCTTGAAAAGGGCCTGGGCAATCTCAAGAGCCTGTTCGGCAAATAAGCTGGCCAATCCCGCGTCGGTCCGATACAGAAGGCGCCATGCTGAAACCCGATATGAAACGGTTTTACCGTGAGGTCACGGTCGCGCCCGCCGAGGACGGTCCTTCGGCGGATGAGCCGGGCCGCGCGGCGTTCCGCATTCTGCTCGACGGCCGTCAGGTTAAGACGCCGATCGGCAAGGCATTGGCCGTGCCCACGCAGGCCCTCGCCGTCGCCGTCGCCGAGGAATGGGACGCCCAGACGGAGAAGATCCAACCGGCGAGCATGCCGCTGACCCAACTGGCGTTTACCGCGCTGGACCGGGTCGCGCCGGAATGCGCCGTCATCGCCCAACGGATCGCCGATTACGGCGGCACGGACCTTGTCTGTTATCGCGCCGAAGCGCCCCAGGACCTGGTTCAGCGTCAAGCCGATGCCTGGGACCCTTTGCTCGATTGGGCCAAGGGCGAATGGGGCGCCCAGTTGCAAACGACCGCCGGGATCGTGCCGGTGGAACAGGACGCGGCCGCCATGGCGGCGTTGTCGAAGGTCGTCGGGGCGCTCGATCCGCATCGCCTGACGGCGCTGGCCGCCGTTGTTCAGGCGACGGGGTCGTTGGTGATCGGGCTGGCCTTGCTGCACGGACGGCTCGACGGCGAGGCGGCGATCGCCGTGTCGCAGTTGGATGAGGATTACCAGAGCGAGAAATGGGGCGTCGATAAGGAAGCGGTCGAACGCCTGCGCGGTCTCAGCGCCGAAATCACCCAGGCGGAAAAGTTCCTCGGCCTGCTGTGACGCGGGCAGGGGCGGGGTGCTCCGGCGTCACGCCGAGCCGCGATTCAGGAAAGTTCAGTTGTAGAGGGGATTGCTGCCGGGCTCGGGCCCTTGGGGGCTGAGCGGCGCATTGGCGCGGCCCCGCGAGGTCGGCAATTCCGTCGGCTGCGTTCCGCGGCGGTCGCGTCCCCGAAAATTCAGGGCCCGGCGCCGGCGGTCGGGGCCGAAATAATCGTCGGCCCGAACGTAGAGCCGGGGATGTTCGATCAGCGACTTGATCCGCGAATAGATCAGGTGCGCCGACAGCGGTTTGGCCAGGAATTCGTTGATCCCGGCATCACGCGCCTTGCAGACCTGATGCAATTCGGTGAACGCGGTGATCATCACGACGGGCGCGAACATATCGCGGCTTTCGGCATGCTGGCGGATTTTGTCCAGGAACGACATGCCGTCGAGGCCCGGCGACCAATCGGTCAGCACCAGATCGGCGGGAAATTCCTGGAAAATATCAAAGGCGGTTTTCTCGTCGCCCGCGTCGCGCACGTTGTCGATTCCGAACTCATGCAGGATGTTTCGAATCAACGTACGCATGTGCGCGTGCTTCTCGACGACAAGCACATTCAAACGGGACAGATTGTAATCAGGCATCAGCCCGGGGCTCCCCTGGCGGTTGTTGGTATCCGTCTTTTCGCACCCGAGTTTCCGGCCAAAAGGCGCGGAACTATTATGGTTTTTGCCACCAGGTTCGTTCCCGGTGAAATAATTGTGACGCTTATAACATGATGGTTAACTCGGGCGCCATGCCGATGAATCTTGGTTAATTTGTTGGTAATTTGCCTGTGGGTCAAGCGGGTTTTCGCTGGCGCAATATGGGGCGCATCAGTATCCTTTTCGCCCCGAACAGGTTCGCGCCGTTTCGATGGCAGCGGGCCCAATCTCCGTCCAACCTCAGACCAAAAAACGAGACGTGATCCATGTACGACATTATCCGGCAACTGGAAGAAAAGCGCGGCCGCGCCCGCATGGGCGGCGGCGAACGCCGCATTGACGCCCAACACGGCAAAGGCAAGTTGACGGCGCGCGAACGCATCGACGTGTTGCTCGATCCCGGATCGTTCGAGGAATGGGATATGTTCGTCGAACACCGCTGCACCGATTTCGGCATGGCGGAACAGACCGTCCCGGGCGACGGCGTGGTGACGGGCTACGGCACCGTCAACGGCCGCCTGGTTTTCGTCTTCTCCCAGGATTTCACGGTATTCGGCGGCTCGCTGTCGGAAAGCCATGCCGAGAAGATCTGCAAGATTATGGATAAAGCCATGGAGGTCGGCGCACCCGTGATCGGGCTGAACGATTCCGGCGGGGCGCGTATCCAGGAAGGCGTGGCGTCGCTCGCGGGCTATGCCGAGGTGTTCCAGCGCAACGTCATGGCGTCGGGCGTGGTGCCGCAGATTTCCTGCATCATGGGCCCTTGTGCCGGCGGCGCCGTCTATTCCCCGGCGATGACCGACTTCATCTTCATGGTTCAGGATTCGTCCTACATGTTCGTCACCGGCCCGGACGTGGTGAAAACGGTCACCCACGAAGAAGTGACGCAGGAAGAATTGGGCGGCGCCTCGACCCATACGACCAAATCCGGCGTCGCCGACAAGGCTTTCAACGACGACCTGCAGGCGCTGTTGTATCTGCGCCGCTTCATCGATTTCCTGCCGTCCAACAACAAGGAAAAGCCCCCGGTGCGGCCGACGCCGGATCCGCACGACCGGGTCGAAATGTCGTTGGACACCCTGGTGCCCGACAATCCGAACAAGCCCTACGACATGAAGGAATTGATCCATAAAGTCGTGGACGAAGGTGACTTCTTCGAGATCCAGCCGAATTACGCCGGCAACATCGTGGTCGGCTTCGCGCGGATGGAAGGCTCGACCGTCGGCATCGTCGCCAACCAGCCGATGGTTCTGGCGGGCTGCCTGGATATCGCCTCGGCGACCAAGGCGGGGCGCTTCGTGCGCTTCTGCGACAGCTTTAACATCCCGCTGGTGACCTTCGTCGACGTGCCCGGCTTCCTGCCTGGCACGGCCCAGGAATACGGCGGCATCATCAAGCACGGGGCGAAGCTGCTGTACGCCTATGCCGAGGCGACGGTGCCGAAGGTCACGATCATCACGCGCAAAGCCTACGGCGGCGCCTACGACGTCATGTCGTCCAAGCATCTGCGCGGCGATGCCAACTATGCCTGGCCGACGGCGGAAATCGCCGTCATGGGCCCGAAGGGCGCTGTCGAGATCATCTTCCGCGGCGACCTGGGGGACGAGGAAAAGATCGCGGCGCGGACCGAAGAATACCGCACCCGCTTCGCCAATCCCTTCGTCGCAGGGAACCGCGGCTTCGTCGATGACGTCATCATGCCGCACGGCACCCGCGGGCGTATCTGCCGGGCCTTGCGCATGCTGAAGAACAAGGACATCAAGAACCCCTGGAAAAAGCACGGGAACATCCCGCTCTAGGGACGCGTCCGGCCACGAATTTTGTTATGATCCCCGAAGCAACGGGGATCGTAACGCTTGGCCGACCAGCCGGAACAACCAACGCCCGACGTAGCCGCGCCGTTTTGGCGCCGACCGGTGGTCTGGGTCTCGGCGGCGGCGGGGGGCGTCTTGCTGCTTGCGGCGATAATCGCCGCCGTCGCGGTCAACCGCGCGCCCATCGCCGAGAACCTGGTGAAGGAGAAGCTCGCCGAGTTGGGCCTCGGCGGCAGTGATCTTTCCATCACGCAATTGACCCCCTGGCGGGTCGAAGTGCGAAATCTGACTACCGGGCCGAAGGGCACGGCGCGGATCGACCGGCTCGCCGCCGATCTCTCGTGGCCGACCTGGACCCGCCCGGCCGTGTCCGGATTATCCCTCGACGGCGTGCAGCTGAATCTCGCGATCACTGACGGTGCGCTGGATGCGGGCGATCTGGCGCCGCTGCTTGCCATGGGGGGCAGCGCCACCGGCACCGATGATCAATCCGCCGCCCCCGCCATACCGGAGATCATGGTTGGCGATGCCTTCGTCGAAATCGTCCACCCGGGCGGCCCGACCGTCGTCTCGCTGACCGGGGTCGAGGTGGCGCTCGGCGCCGGCGGCGCCGTGGACCTGCGTCATGGCGAGGCGGATATCGTTCATCCCTTGGGGCAGGCGACGGTTCTGGTCTCCGGCGTCCGCCGGGCCGACGGCGAGATCACGCTCAATCTGACCCTCGATGGCGGCCAGGGGCGCGTCGGGCCGGTCGAACTGGCCGACGCCGAGGGCACCCTGCGCCTGTCCGGCGATCCCGCGCGGCCGTTGGCGATGGCCGGCGGCGGGGAAATTGCCGTCTCCGGCATGGCCTTGCCCGGGGGGCTGTTGGCCGGCGGCACGGTAGCGCTGCGCCTGGGGGGCGGAACGGCGGGGCTGACCGCCGCGCTGGCGGACGATGCCCTGGCCCTGCGCTTGAACGGCCGGCTTGACGCGGACCTGCATGACCTTGCCGCCGTGCCCGTAGACGTATCGGCCGAGGTGAGTGCCGAAAACTTGTCGCGCCTCAACCTGGTTCCGGGCTTGGCCGGGCAGGGGATGATCGCGGTGAAGGCCCCGGGCATGGCCGCCGATCTGGCATCCGGCGACCTGAACCGCCTGCCGCCGGTCACGGCGGAGGTCGATGTTTCCAATCTGGCGATGCCGCAGGCCCCCGGTACATGGGCGGCGAAGGGGCGTGCTCAAATCACTCTGGCGGACGGCATCGCGACGGTCGCCTTGGCGGAGGAGGGGCTGTCGATCAGCGGCGCTGCCCTGGGAGGCGCCATCACGGCGACCGTGCCCGGGCGGGCGCGGCTTCAAGTCGATCCTTTCCTGGTGTCGGACGTGGAACTGGCGTCATCGCGTGTTTCCGTCGACCGTCTCGACGTGGAGGGCGCGTCGGTCACCGGCCCGCTTGCGGTGGATGTTAAACCTCGGGACGGCGGATTGACGTTCGAGGCCGGAGCGTTGAAATCGGCGGCGTTCGATCTCAAGGCGGCGAGTCCGTCGCTGCGGATCAAGGCCGGTCGGCATGCCTTGGTCGCGCGGACCGCCCGGGTAAAGGGCAGTGCCCGGGTGAGCCTTCCACCGGAAGGCCTGCCGGGTATCCGTTTGGCGTTGTCGGGGCTGGGCCTGCATGCGCCGGATGCCGATGTGGAGGCGGAGGGGCTTTCCTTCACGGCGTCCCGCCGGGGCGGGCCGGATGAAAGCTGGAACGTGGATATCGAGGGCAAGCGTCTGCGTCACGTCGCGGCCGCGCCCTTTACCCTGTCTGCCAAGGGCCATTGGAATCCGCGAAAAGCGAACCTGGAAGGCAGCCTGCGCCAGGAAGGTTCGAACCTGGTTGCCGGGTTCTCGGTCAACCGGGATGGCCGGACGGGCGCCGGACGGGCCCGGATGGATACGGTGCCGCTCGATCTGGGCGGCGTGCCGGGCGGATTGAACGGCATTACACCCTTGGCGGCGCCCTTTATCAGAAGCCTCACCGGCACGGTCCAGGTTTCCGCCAGCACCGAATGGGACAAGGTGGGCAAGGTGGCGCCCGTCGCCGTCACCGCCAGCCTGCGCGGCGCCGGGATTACCCCCGCGGCATCGGTCCTGCCGCCGTCTTTCAAAGGCGCGGTCGCGGGCGTTGGCGCTTTGACCGTGGAGGCAAGCCTGCCTGCCGATGACCCGGTGGCGGGACGGGGGATTGTGACGATTGGCGGCGGCAACCTGCGATTGGGGGCCGCCCAGGCCACGGGGGTCGAAGGAAAGTTGGACCTGGACCGTATTTGGCCACCGCACAGCCCGCCGGGTCAGGAATTCCGTATCGGCCATATTGCCGCTGCGCTGCCGGCCAAGGACGGCCGCATGCGGTTTCAATTGCAAGGTGCGGCATCGGCGGCGATCGAACGGATCGAGGTGACGACCATCGGCGGTCGCATCTGGGCCGAGGATATCGCCGTATCCGACGGCGCCCTGCCGGAAAAGGTCGTTTTGCACGCCGATAACCTGGGGCTGGGTGACCTGGCGTCTCAGTTCAATGTCATGGGGCTTTCGGCCGACGGCAGGCTGTCCGGCCGGGTGCCGGTGACCTTCGCCGCGGATGGGGCGGTGCTGATCCAGGGCGGCGAACTGGCGGCACAGGAGAAGGGCAATCTGTCCTTCAGGCCGCCGACGCGGGCCCCCGTGCAGGATGAGGCAGCCCAAGCCGAGAAGCAGGGAGGGCGCATGGACCTGGTACTCGACGTTCTCGAGGACCTGAGGTTCGACGGATTGACCGTGTCGCTGGACGGTAACGCCCGAAAGGACATTCGCGCGCGCCTGCGCATTCAGGGCCGTAATCCCAAGATTCAGGATGGCCGACCCGTGGATTTGACGGTCGATCTGAGCGGGAATATCGGCGAAGCGATCCAGGCGGAGTTCGAAAACTTCGACATTCAGGGGCTCACCCGCGCCCGTTGATAGGTTCCCGAATTGCCATTTTGGCGAAAGCCTGGGGAAATATATTGCAGCGCGAAACAAAAAAACCCCGGAATGCTGCGATTTCGGGATTGATGGATGTTTTGGATTGTATACAATGCGGCGCATTCATAACCCCCAAGGAAACACTCAAATGCAACTCCGTACCCGCCCCCTGACAGACACCTTCGGCCTCGAGATTCTCGATGTCGATCTCGCCAATCTGGACGACGAGACCTTCGACGCCATCTACAAGGCTTGGCAGGATCAACCGCTGATTCTTTTTCGCCGTCAGGGCCTGAGCGAACGCCAGCAGGTGGAATATTCCAAGCGCTTCGGCGAGATGGATATTCTGGTGCGTGACGACATGCTGTCGCCGGACCACCCGGAAATCATCTATATCACCAACCTGATGCGTCCGGACGGCACACCGCTGGGCGGCCTGGGCAACTACGAAGTCTATTGGCATCACGATCAGATCTATCGCCAGCGCCCGGCCTCCGGTTCGATCTTCTGCGCCGTCGAGATGCCGGAAAATCAGGGCTGCACGTCCTGGTGCAATACCAAACTCGGCTACGACACGCTGCCCGACAACCTGAAGAAGGCGATCGAAGGCAAGCGCGCCACGGCCAAATACGCCGTGAAGGAAGGCTCGACGACGCTCAAGGATCTGGGTCACAACAAGGACGAGATGAAGAAGATCCACGACCGTACGCCGCCGGCGACACACGATATCGTTCTGGAAAACCCGGCGACGGGGCAGAAGTCGATCTATATCGATCCGAACAAGACCATGGGGATCGAAGGTTTGTCCGACGAGGAAACCAAGGAACTGGTCGACGCCCTGACCGAGCACATGGTTCAGGACAAGTTCATCTATTCGCATGCCTGGCAGAACGGTGACGTCATCATGTGGGACAACGCCCGCCTGTGGCACAAGCGCGACGCCTTCGACATGACCAAGCCCCGGTTCGCCCGGCGCACGACGATCTTCCTTCGGCCCGAGGACTTCGCTGTTCCCGAGCCTGAAGCTGCCTCGAACGCGGCCTGAGCGGCCGCACATGACGGAGCAGAAAAAGACCCCTCTCGAGGGGCTCAGGGTCATTGACGCGTCCACGGTCATCGCCGGTCCCACGATCGGCATGATCATGGGCGATTTCGGGGCCGACGTGATCAAGGTGGAACACCCGCGCGGCGACGTGCTGCGCAACACGGGCTACCTGAAAGACGGCGTCGGCCTGTGGTTCAAGATGGCCAACCGCAACAAGCGGTGCATCACCCTGAATTTCAGCAACGAGAAAGGCCAAGAGCTTTTCAAGGAACTGATCAAGTCGACGGACGTGCTGATCGAGAATTTCCGCACGGGCACCATGGAGAAATGGGGCCTGGGTTGGGAAGACCTGAAGGCGATCAATCCGCGGCTGGTGATGATCCGGGTGACCGGTTTCGGCCAGACGGGGCCGTACAAGAACCGTCCGGGTTTCGGCACCATCGCGGAGGCGTTTTCCGGCTTTGCCCATACCACGGGCGAGCCGGACGGCCCACCGACCTTGCCGAACTTCGGCCTGGCCGACGGCATCGCGGCGTCCTACGGCACCTTCGCCGCGATGTTCGCCCTGTATCATCGCGATGCCCAGGGCGGGGGCGAGGGGCAGTACATCGATTTGTCGATCTACGAGCCCTTGTTCCAGGTCATGGGCCCGCAGCCCCTGCAGTACGATCAATTGGGCGTCGTCCAGGATCGTTACGGCAACCGGTCGAAGAACAACGCGCCGCGCAATACCTACAAGACCAAGGATGGGCATTGGGTCGCCATTTCGACCAACTCGCCATCCATCGTCACGCGGGTGCTGACGTTGTGCGGTGGTAAGGAGGTCGCGGAAGACCCGCGCTTCCAAACGCCGCAGGGCCGGGTGGAACATGTCGAGGAAGTCGACGGCGTCGTCGCCGGCTGGATCGCGAAGCATGACCTGAAGACCGTCCTGGACGAGTTCGAAAAAGCCGAAGCCGCCATCGGCCCGGCCTATTCCATCGACCAGATCTTCGAAGACCCGCAGTATCAGGCGCGGGAAGACATCATCGCGGTGGAGGACGAAGACCTCGGCACCATCCGCATGACCAACGCCTTTCCGTTCATGTCCAAGACACCGGCCCGGATCAAGCATCCCGGACCGCGCAAGGGGCAGCACACGGAAGACATTCTCTGCGGTGAACTGGGCCTGAGCCCGGAAGACCTCGCCAAGTTGCGCGAGGACGGCGCCATTTGACGAATTGAATTTAGTGGCGGGCCGCAAGGCCCCCGTTCCAGTGATCCCCCGCTTCGGTTCGTCCGTCGCGGGGGATTTCCGTTTCGACGCCTGAAAATCTATAGGGCCGCGCGCGGCGGGGGCGGGGGCATGATCGGGGTCTGGTTGCGGATATCCGCCAGGATTCCTTCGCGGTCGTTGTCGATCCGGTCCAGCAACTTGCGCCGGCGGGCGTTGACCTTCATGTGGCTGCTGCTCCAGCGCATGATCTCGATGATCACCGGGGCCAGCGCCACGCCTTTCTCCGTCAGGCTGTAGACGAAGCTGCGCCGGTTTTCCGGGTCGCGTTCCTTGCTGATGATGCCCTCGCATTCCAGATGCTTAAGGCGCGTCGCGAGTACATTCGTCGCGATCTGTTCGTTCGATGCCAGGAACTCGTTATAGCGCCGCTTGCCGTAAAGCATCATGTCGCGCAGCACCAACAGGGACCAGCGATCGCCGAAGGTATCGACGCCGTAGGCGATCATGCAGTCGCTGTCGTGCTTTTTGGGATCGTGTTTCATGGACACAGCATAAATTTATGCTTGCAAAAAGCAAGTGAAAACGATAGGAGTAATTCACTTGCTTTTTGCAAGTCTTATTCCCGGCCGCGCAAATGGCCGGATCCTGGCGCCGAAAAGGAGGCCCGCCATGAACATGCTGACGAATATTTCCCTGCCGCAACTCGACGAAGCGGCCATGATATCACCCAAGGAAGAGAGGCGGCCCGAACCGTCCCGCGCCGCGATCCAGGCTGGCGTAGACCGCGCCCGGGTATTGCGCGCGCAAGCGTTTCTCGCGGCCGCCGGGCGGCTGCGGGCAGGGTTGAAGCGTTTGTTCGGTGTCGACGCCGATCGGTGACCGTTCGGGGCCGGCTCAGCTTCCGCCGATATCCTTCAATGCCGGCGGATTGGCGGGGGCGGGCTGTCCCAGCAGGGTCGGATGGGCGCGCTGATACTGCGGAGGGAAGGCCGCCTGGGCGCGCAGTTCCTCCGCTGCATGCCAGGGCCAGCGCGGGTCGTACAGAACGCCGCGCGCCAGGGCGACCATGTCGGCCTGACCCGAAACGACGATGGTTTCCGCCTGCTTCGGCTCGGTGATCTGGCCCACGGCCATGGTCGGCATGCCGGTCGCCCGTCGGATATCGGCGGCGAAACCGGTCTGATAGCCCGGCCCGGCGTCGATCTTCTGTTCGGGCGCGTTGCCGCCCGACGACACATCGACGAAGTCGCAGCCGCGAGTCTGCAGCTCCTTGACGAAGGCGATGGTCTGATCGACGTCCCAGCTGCCTTCAACCCAATCGGTCGCCGAAACGCGGATACCGACGGGCGTGCCGTTATCGAATACCGCGCGCACGGTTTCGAAAACCTCCAACGGGAATTTCATGCGCCCGGCCAGGTCACCGCCGTAGGCGTCGTCGCGCTTGTTGCTGTAGGGCGACAGGAACTGGTGCAGCAGGTAGCCATGCGCGGCATGGACCTCGATCGCGTCATAGCCCAGGCGCTTGGCCCGCAGCGCAGCGTCGGCGAAGGCCGTCTTGATCCGCGCCATGCCGTCTTCGTCCAGCGCCGCCGGAACATGCCAGTCCGACGCATAGGGCAGGGCCGACGGCGCCTCGGTCGGCCAGGCGCGCGGATCATCGGCGGCGAGCGACGTGCCGCCCAGCCAGGGCAGGTCCGACGACGCCTTGCGTCCGGCATGGGCAAGCTGAATGCCGATCTTGGCGTTGCCGAATTCGCGGTAGAACTTGATGACGCGGGCCATGGCGGCCTCGTTCTCGTCAGAATAAAGCCCGACGCAGCCGGGGGTGATGCGGCCCTGGGCCTCGACGCCCGAGGCTTCGACGATGACCAGCCCGGCGCCGGAAACGGCATATTGGCCGAGGTGCATCAGGTGCCAATCGTTCATGGAGCCGTCCTTGGCCGAATACTGGCACATGGGAGCGACGATGATGCGGTTGGAAAGCTCGAGATTGCCGAGGTGGATCGGCGAGAAAAGCTGGCTGGGCATGGCTGTCTCTTGTCGGTTGGGCCGAGGGCGAATGAAAAAGGGGAATGCCGAAGACATTTTCGGCGAAAGGTGCGGCAAAGCCTAATCGGATTTGCCGTCCTCGACAAATGGGGAGCCTATTCCCGATTGGCAAGATGCTTGGGCCTGCCGCGCCCATCCGCTATAGGACGCGGATGGAAACCGCCGACGTCATCATTCTGGGGGGCGGGGCGGCCGGGCTCATGTGCGCGGCCGGCGCGGTTGCGCGTGGGCGCCGGGTCGTGGTGCTGGAACGCAATCCGAAGGTCGCGCAGAAGATCCGCATTTCCGGCGGCGGGCGGGCCAATTTCACCAATCTGCACGCCGCGCCGGCGAATTTCCTGTCGGACAATCCCCGGTTCTGCGTTTCGGCGCTGAAACGCTTTACGCAGCGGGATTTCATCGCGCTCGTCGAAAAGCACGGCATCGCCTATCACGAAAAGACCCTGGGTCAGTTGTTCTGTGACGACAGCGCGCAGCAGATCATCGACCTGCTGCTGGCGGAAGCCGAGGGGGCGGCCATTCGTACCGGTGTTTCCGTCACGGGTGTTTCACGGACCGGCGGCAGGTTCCTGGTCGAAACGGACAAGGGCGCCTTCGAGGCCGCCGCCCTGGTCGTCGCAACGGGCGGGCCGTCGATCCCCAAGATGGGGGCCAGCGGCTTCGCCTATGATCTTGCGAAACAATTCGGTTTGCGCGTCGTCGACCCCCGGCCGGGGTTGGTGCCGCTGACCTTCGACCCGGCGATGCTGGCGCGGCTGGATGGACTTTCCGGCGTTTCCGTGCCCGCCACGGCGACGCTCGGCAAGGTTCGGTTCGACGAAGCCCTGCTGTTCACCCACCGGGGGCTCAGCGGCCCGGTGATCCTGCAGATTTCTTCCTACTGGCACCCGGGCGAGGCGATCGGCCTCAACCTGTTGCCGGGCACGGACCTGTTTCAGGTGTTGAAGGACATGAAGCGGGCCGAGCCGAAGAAAGAGGTGCCCACGGCCTTGGCCCAATTCCTGCCGAAGCGCCTGGCGCAGCGGCTGTGCGAATGGACCGATTGCCTGGGCCGTCTGGCGGATCAGCCGGACAAGCGCCTGCGCGTCTTGGCCGAACAGGTCAATGCCTGGACCGTCACCCCGCACGGGACGGAGGGGCTGCGCACGGCGGAGGTCACGGTCGGCGGGGTCGATACCCGCGACCTGTCGTCCAAGACCATGGAAGCGAACGACGTTCCCGGCCTTTATTTCATCGGCGAGGCGGTGGACGTGACCGGCCACCTGGGCGGTTTCAATTTCCAATGGGCCTGGGCGTCCGGCCACGCCTGTGGCGAGGTGGTCTAGGGCTCAAGTGTCCGCACCTTGCGGAACGACGCAGTCTGCGTTTTCGGCACTTTCGGCGCGAAAATCATCGATATGGCTGCGCACGCAATCCAGGAAGGTTTGGGCGTCTTCCGACAGGATCTGGCCCGCGTGGAAGATATATCCGAACAGCAGCCAATGGGCGGGCGCCATCGGACGGGTCACGATGCCGGCGGGGGCGCCGAGCACCGAGAGCCGGTCGTTGATGGCGATCCCGGCGCCGTCCCGCGCCAGTTGGCAGGCGATCACGGAAGACGTCGTCTCCACGGCATAGGCGGGCATCAGGCCGCTTGAGCGGAAGAAGGCGTCGGTCTGCTGCCGGCCGAAGAGGTTGGGCTGCATCCCGATGATCGGTAGGCGCGCCAAGTCTTCCGCCGTCACGGCGTCTTTGCGGGCGAGAGGATGATCCGCCGCCATCACGGCCTCCATGCGGACGCGGCAGAGCGGGCGGCTTTCGATGGGCATCAGGGTCGGCGGCACCGGCAGGGAGCCGATGCCCAGGTCATAGCGGGCAATGCCCGAGCGGCTTTCGAATTCGAACCGCGACAGCACGTCGACGACGCTTTTGAGGTTCGGTTGGCTTCGTTGCAGACGCGCCAAGGCGGGGGTGACCAGACCGGCGGCGGTGCGGGGGGCGGTGACCAGGCGCAGCGGCTGGCCCTGGCCCGCCTGAATGCCGGCGGCGATATGCGGCAATTCGTCGATGCCATCCAGGATGTGGCGGGTTTCGCGGTAGAACCTGTCGCCTGCTTCGGACAGGGTCAGGCTGCGCCGCGTTCGATCGAACAATTTCAGGCGCGTCTCGCCCTCCAGCATTTGGATCAGGCGGCTGACCGCCGGCTGACTCAGGTTCATGGCCTGGGCGGCCGCGGCGAGGGAGCCCTGGGAGACGACCAGCCGAAAGGCCTGCAGTGTCTTGAAATTCATTCAAATGCCGATTCAAAAACGTCTCGTACCTTATTGATTATATGCCGAATTCTGGTGACATATGCAAATTACTGAATGGTTGATGAATAGTTTCGATTTTTCTTTTCAGTCGGGGCGGCGCAGATTGCCGGGGTCGCGGCCTTCCGCGGCATATGGGAGACATCATTCAAGACGAGGAGATCAACGATGCGTTTCCGTCGTTTCGCCAATCAATCCATATTCCTGGTTCTGTTCGCGGCTGCCTGGGCGGTTACCGCCACCGCCGTGCAGGCCGAGGGCATGCAGCCCGCCGTTACGCAGCTGAAAGTCGACAAGCCGCAGCGCGTGCTGTTCATGGGCAACAGCTATCTCTACTACAATGACAGCCTGCACAATCACGTCCGCCGCATGGTCGCGGCATCGGGCATCTACGGCTTGAAGGAGATGAAGTACAAATCGGCGACGATCAGCGGCGGTATGCTGTTCGACCACGACATCGACAGCTATCTGACGCCGGGCAAATTGCGTGTGAAGGGGCCGTTCCAGGTCGTCATCATGCAGGGCTTCAGCGCCGCCGCGACGAAGAAGGGCCATCCGCCCAAGTTCGAGGCGACCGTCGCCGAATTCGCCAAGAAAATCACGGCGGCGGGCGGCCAGCCGGCGTTGTACATGACTCACGCCTATACCAAGAACCACAAGAAGTACGATCCCAAGATGATCGAGGCGATCGAGAAGCTTTACGTGGGGACGGGCAACAAGGTCGGCGCCCTGGTCATTCCCGTCGGTTTGGCTTTCGAGGAAGCCCACAAGCAGCGCCCGAACCTGGACCTGCAGCAGACCTACGACGGCTCGCACCCCAATTTGCACGGCACGTATCTCGCGGCCTGCGTGGTCTTTGCCAGCCTCTACGGGCAATCGCCGGTCGGCAATGCCTATGATTACTTCGGCAAGGTCGACAAGGACACGGCGGCCTTCCTGCAGAAGGTCGCGGAAACGACCGTGAACGGGTTTTTCGGCCGCAAGTAAGCCGAGACATCTGACGGCAGACCCAGCCTCGGCGGGCGGTCTTCGGGCCGCCCGCCGTTTCCTTGCCCGGATCGTTAGCGGATATCGAAGGCGATGGAGTGGCGCAGGCCTTCCTGGGTGAAGGGTTTGACCCCATGCCACAGGTAGGACGGGAACAGGACCAGCAGGCCCGGCTCGGGCCGTATCAGGCGGTGGGTCTTGTTTTTCTCGCTGACGAAGGCATCCGGCGGGGCGCCGAATTGGATGCAGCCTTCGCCGGATGCCCATACGTCCTCGGGCAGGTCCGGCGCCTTCACGTAATAGACCCCGGACAGCCATCCTTCGTTGTGGATATGGCTGGCGTCGTACCCGGCGCCGTAAAGGATCGTCGACCAGGCGCCCATGAACTCGAAATCCGGGTTGATATAGCGCAGGAAGGGATGGTTCGGGTCGGATTTCAGCGTCGCGACATAGGCCCGCACGGCGTCGTGGATCAGATCGCGGACAATCCGAACGTTGCCGGTCGCGTTACGGAACAGGTTGTCGGGAATCTGCGTGCCGCCCCGCATGGTCTGGTCCAAGGGGATGGAGCCGGCCTTGTGCTGTTTTTCCAATTCCCGATGCAGGGCGTCGTTGAACGCCGCCATGTCGGCAAACCCGGGAGGGGTCGGCAAGGGGATGGTTTTCACGTCCTTGTCGTAATCGACGAAGGCATCGATTTCGGGATCGTCCGCTTCAACCATGGCGATGGTCATCGTACCCAGAATGCCGCTCATGCGCGGTTTCAGGCGATGGGCGGTCTTCAAGACATCGACGGCGTCGTCATGGCGGCCGGCGCGGATCAGGCTCTGCCCCTGGCTTTCCAGGATTTGCGGATCGTCGGGCGCCTGGCGCACGGCATCTTCGTAGTGACGCAGGGCGTCCTCGTGGCGGTCGAGCATGGACAGCGACCACCCCAGCGCCGCATGGGCGATCGGCTGGTTCGTATCCAAGTCCAGGGCATGGCTCAGGACAGGTACGGCGTCGGCGAAGGCTTCGTCCTGGGCCAGTTCCCAGCCGTACTGCGCATGTACCTGCGGCAGGTCCGGATGGTTTTCGATGGCCCAGCGGAAGGTGTCGTAGCATTCGGTGTCCCGGTCCGTCGCCTTCATCAGGCCTTTGAAGCTTTTGTGGCTGTCAATATGGGTCGGGTCCATGCGGACCGACGACCAGCAGGATTCTTCCGCGCCCTCGGGGTCACCCAGGGTGAACTGCAGCGACGCCATGGCCGCGAAGGTATCCGGGATGCCGCCGCTGACCTGCACGACCTTTTTCAGCACACTCAGTGCGCCTTCCAACTTGCCCGCATCGCGCAACGCGATGCCGTAATTGTGGAGGATCTCCGGCTCGTCCGGGGTCAGACGCAAGGCGGCCTCGAACGACAGGATCGCCGCCTGCAGGTCGCCCAGGCGTTGTTGGGCCATGCCCAGGTTATTGAGGATATCCGCATTTTGCGGCGCCAGGTCATGGGCGCGCTGGTACTTTTCGCGGGCACTTGCGGGCTCGCCCATATGGAACAACGCCAATCCCAGGTTATTGAAATAATTCGGGTTGTTGGGATCCAGCTCGGTCGCGCGGCTCAGGATTTCGACCGCGCCCATCAGGTTCCCCATCTGCATCGTGGCGACGCCCAGCAGGTGGTGCGCCTCGGGATGCCCCGGGTTGCCCGCGATGAACTCGCGATACAGGCGCTGGGCGTCCTGGAGATGTCCGGCCTGATGACTGGCGAAGGCTTGTTGCAGAAGGTTCAACGCGGGGGCCCTTTGTCGTCGACACGGCGGATGCCCATGATGTAGCGCAGCGCCGCCGGACAGGCAAAGGGCTTTCGGGGGCGCGTTATTTTCGGCGCATGCTGTCGTCGAAATCGTCGAGCGATGGGAAGGCGAGGGGCGTCAGGCTGTCCAGGTTTCGCAGCCGGTCTTCGTAGTCGTTCAGATATTGCGCCCGCGCGGCGTCGTCCACATAGGGCACGTGCCAGGCGACGAAAGGCGGCAGGACCGTCATGCCCGTATAGGCGAGGGTGCCGCGCAGCAGGGGGCGCAGCATGTCATCCAGCTTGCCATGAATGGCTTCGTCGCTGTCGAGCATGTGCTCCCGTCCGCCCAGGGTCAGGGTCAGCATGGCTTTCTTGCCTTTCAGGCCGCCCCGGTCGTAGAAACGCCGCCCGCCGTAGGTCAGGCCGGAGACCATGACCCGGTCGATCCAGCCTTTCAAGATCGCCGGTACGGAAAACCAATAGAGCGGGAAATGCAGGATCAGCAGGTCGCAACGGATCAGCTTGTCGATCTCCGCCGCGATATCGGGCGCCAGGGTGCCCGTCTCGTGCCCGTGGCGTTGTTCCATGGCGTAGACCAGATAGTCAGGATCGGCGCGGTCGGTGAAGTCGTCGGGGCCCGACACGGGATTGAAGCCCATGGCATAGAGGTCCGAAACCTCCACCGAATGACCGAGGTCGGCAAGAATCCTGACGGAATGATCGCGCAGCGCCGTGTTGAACGACTGCGGTTCGGGATGGGCGTGGACGATCAGGACGTTCATGCGGCGGGTCTCACTCCGGCGGCGCTTCGGCGCCCGTGCGCTCGGTGATCAGGCCGTAGTGTTCCGTGCGCCGGTGGGCGGCGAAGTTGAAGGTCGAACCTTTCAGAAAGGCGCAGGCGTCCAGGTCGCAATCGTGGACGATGACTTCGTCGTCTTCCGTCTCGGCCTCGGCGACGACCTGGCCGTCGGGATTGATGATACAGCTGCCGCCCATCAGGTGATAGTCGGGGGCTTCCTCGCCCGCCTTGGCGACGCCGACGACCCAGGTCGCGTTCTGATAGGCCCCGGCCTGCATGGAAAGGCGCGAATGGTGGTGGCGCAGCTCCGGCGTGTCCGGCCCGCCCAGTCCGTTCCATGACGGCGTGTTGTAGCCGAGCATGATCAACTCAACCCCCTGCAGGCCCATGACCCGATAGGTCTCCGGCCAGCGGCGGTCGTTGCAGATGCACATGCCCATCACGCCGCCCATGGTGCGCCAGACGGGAAAGCCCAGGTTTCCGGGTTCGAAATAGCGTTTTTCCAGATGCTGGAAGCGGCGCTCCGGCTCCAATTCGGCGTGACCGGGCAGGTGTACCTTGCGGTACTTGCCGACGATCTTGGCGTCCTTGTCGACCAGGATCTGGGTGTTGAAGTGATGACCGTCTGGCGTCAGTTCGGCATAGCCCAGGGAAAAGCCGATCTTGTTGTCGGCCGCGTAGTCGAACAACGGCCGCGTGGCGTCGTTGGGCATCTCCCGTTCGAACCATTCATCCATGTCTGACCGGTCATCGGCGTAGAACCGGGGAAAGAAGGTCGTCAGCGCCGTTTCCGTATAGACGACCACATCCGCGCCCTGGGCCTTGGCCTGTTTCATCATCTCCAGCAAACGGGCGACGATCACCTGACGGCTGTCGGTTTCCAGGTTGGGGCCCTGTTGGGCGGCGGCGACGCGGATGATGCGGGTCATGGGGGATGGGCTCCTGTGGTTTCTTTCCGGCGAGCCTAGGCGGCCCGTACCGGTCGGACAAGATCAGAACAGGCGCGGCACCAGATACAGCGCCGCCAGGGCGATAACCGCCGTCGCCGCGAAATTGAGGAACACGCCCGCGGCGCACATATGGGCGACGTCGAGGCGCCCGGCGGCGAAGACGATGGCGTTGGGCGGCGTCGCCACCGGCATCATGAAGGCGCAACTGGCGGCGAGCGCCACCGGCACGGCGAAGACCATCGGATCGTGCCCGAGCGTTGCGGCCAGCGCGGCGGCGACCGGAATGAACACCGCCGCCGTCGCCGTGTTCGAGGTGATCTCCGTCAGGAACACCACCATCCCCGTGATCAGCAGCAGCACCGCGATCAGCGGCATCGTGCCGCCCTCGGCGAACAGGCCGCCCAGCCATTGGGCAAGGCCCGTTTCCTGGATCGCCCCGGCCAACGACAGGCCGCCGCCGAACAGGATCAAAATCCCCCAGGGCAGGCGCGCCGCATGAGACCAGTCCATCAGGAAGCTGCGGGTCTTCAGATCGACCGGAATGGCGAAGGCCGCGACGGCGCCGATCAGGGCGATGGCCGTATCGTTCAGCGGCACCACGTCGTCGATCAGGGGCCGGAACATCCAGGTCAGCGCCACGGCGAGGAACAGCAGCGCCGTCAGTGCTTCGCCCCGGCCGATGGGCCCCAGTTCGTCATGGGCGCGGTCGATGCCGTCCTGAATGGGACCCTGGGCCAGGTCGTCGGCCGGGCAGGTGACCTTGGTCAGCAACAGCCAGGCCGCGACCAGCAGCACCAAGGCGACGGGTAGTCCCAGCGCCATCCATTGGGCGAAGCCGATCTCGATCCCGTGGTTCTGGCCCATGTAGCCCGCGAGGAAGGCATTGGGCGGTGTGCCGATCAGGGTCGCCGTGCCGCCGATGCTGGCGGCATAGGCGATGGCCAGCAAGAGGCCGCGGGCGAAGCGGTCCTTGGCCGGGGCGGGGGGGCTGCCGTCGTCCGCATCGTCGCCGTCGACGAAAGCGATGACGCTCAAGGCAATCGGTACCATCATCAACGTCGTCGCCGTGTTCGAAACCCACATGCTGAGCAACGCCGTCGCCGCCATGAACCCGGCGGTCAGGCGCGCGGGCTGCGTCCCGGCGACGGCGATGATGCGGATCGCGATGCGCCGATGCAGATTCCAGCGCTCCATGGTCAAGGCGATGACGAAGCCGCCGAGGAACAGAAAGACCAAAGGATGGCCGTAGGCCGAGGTCGTCGCCTTCAGATCCGTCACGCCGAGCAGCGGAAACAGGATCGCGGGCAGCAAAGCCGTGGCGGGCAGGGGCACCGCCTGGGTCAGCCACCAAAGCGCCATCCACCCGGCGACGGCGGCGACGGTCCAGCCGCCGGGGCTGAGCCCCATCGGCGCCGGCAGGGCCATGACCGCGAGGAATAAGGCCGGTCCCGCCGAGAGCGCGAGCAGCGCACGTAGGCCACGGGCGCCACGCCGGGCAGTTTCCGGCGGGTGATCCGGGTCGGGGCTGGCGGGCGGCGAGGCGGGCGGCATGGCGGC
>MDTA01029954.1_pt1 | contig 38032 bp, 43 predicted proteins | sample 811151 | NCBI WGS metagenome assembly MDTA01 (sample SAMN05326648, study PRJNA326480) | marine metagenome | isolation source: seawater | place: Indian Ocean: South | collected 2010
TATCTGGTACTCTTCTATCCTATGTTCCTCAATATATAAAAATATATAACACTAAAAGTGTTAGAGGTATAAGTGAATCAACTATAGTTATGGGAATATATAGCTGTATATTCAATATAATTGGAACAATTCAGGAGGATTATGAAAGTTTAATTCATTGTAAAGAAAATAATAATTGTTATGAAAAAATTATACCTATTGTACAACTGATATCACCTGGTTTATGTTTTACAATTTTGTATATCTTTTATGTATATTATAACATTCATAATGAGGACCAAACACTTTTGACTGGACAACAAAAGTATACAACAAGACGAGCGTGGTATAATTTATATGCTAATATTACTATTATAATTATATTTATTCTTACATCAATTAATCTGCAATATCGGCATATTAACACTATTGGTAAAATATTTAATATTATTAGTATGGTTTTAAGTTTATTGATGTGGATTCCTCAAATTTATACTACATATAAACTTCAAACCGACCATGCATTGTCTCTTATTGCCTTAAGTATACATGCTTTTGGATGTTTGTTAACAATCATATATCAATATATTATTGCTAAACAATCTTTTTTGGTTATATTGAATTATTTGGTAGGTGGAATTTCTGAAACCAGTATAGTTCTTATAGTTTACTATTACCGCCGTAAAAATAAATTGAAATATCATGATTATCCAAAATCACTGTATAATCCAGATACTGAATACACCACTCTTTGATTATAATAACAATTAAATATTTAATTGTTAATATATTAATTATTTTAAAATAAAATATTGAATTATTTAATCAGTTTTTGGTACTACTCTGCTGAGGAGACCGTTGATGTTCATGAAAGTGTAGTGGCTTTTTGGGTCGAGGTCAAAAAGTTTAGCGAGTGTTTTGTCGGCTTTCCATGATTTACGGTTATCTTGAAGCTGAAGTTGTTTATCTTTAATGTAGGCTGATACTGCTTTCATCATTACTTGACGAGTGTAACCAGCTTCGTTCTTTTCTACACCGTGGCTTGTAAGGAATTTTTCCATTTCCTTAGTTACACCAACTGGTTTTTGTTTTACGGTTCTACGTGGTTTAGAACTTTTAGCGAGACGTTTTTGTTCTTTGTCTACTTCAGTTGCTAATTTTTTAAGATTCCTGTGCATTTCGCGGGTTTGTTGTGCTTGTTGGGCAGCCATGTCTACGAGGGCTGTCAACATTTGTTGAACGGTAGATTCAGTAGTAGTGGATTCAGATTCTTGTGTTTGTACTTGGGAGCTCATTATTTATGCTTATTAATACACAAATGTTTTTAAGTATTTATTTTTGGGTGTTTTATTAAGATTATTAAATTTAAATTGTACTTAAAGTGGAGCATTAATCCTGATTTTAATTATTTTGAAAAATATTGAAGTATTTTTAAAATATAGAAAATTAATTAAAGATAAAAACGATATAGAATATATATGGATAACAAAAATCACAATGATCATAATAAACAATGCAGTAGTATGAGTGCTTCCGAGTTAGACCATAAAACTGATTATTGCTTAACTAATCTGAAAATATTAGCAAAAATAAAGGTCGGTGATAAACTTTGTTTTGATGATACTTTGCAACATTTCTCTCTTGATGAATGGAGTTACACTCAGCCATTGACCCGTTGGTGGTCAAGTGAAGGACGAAAATCAACAATTAAATCGCTGGATGAATTCATCGCTGCAGTTTTTTTAACAATTGATAATATTTATTCTAATGAGGTATCAGAAGTTTATAATGGAGTTGAAAATACATATTACTCTCGTATGGCTACATCTAATCATGTTTTCAAAGAAGAAAACACTAATCTTTTGTTATCTTTTGTAACTGAATTACGTAACGCTATAAGTGGTATTAATAATCTTAAACAAACTTACAATACAGATGTAGGCACAGTATCTGCATTAGATATTATAATTGAAAAAATGAATGTACGTGTTAAAAAAATACAAGGTATTTTACAAGTTCAAAATCATCGCCAAGATGATGGTTAAAACAATATCAACATTAAAAATATAACAAAAACAAGAATATTACATTTATTTATCATTGGATAAATACGTTTAATAATGACATTATCCTTATATTGTTCTATGTTATTATCTATAACCATAGTTACAATTGCCGAACATGCAAAAATAAATATAGCTTTAAGTAATCCCATTTATATATGTTATACATAGAAATTATGTAAAAAATCCGATATAGTTTTAAAGATTATAATTTAATATAAGTCATATGCGTAAAATTGCCATTGTTGCTATGAATAATTCAAGGTCCATTGGATACAAAAATGACCTTATTTATCGTATACCTACTGAGCTTAAACACTTTAAAAACATTACAAGCACAACTAAATATCAAACTATTCCTAATATGGTTGTTATGGGAAGGAATACTTTTGAATCTATGAATAGTAAGCCTTTAAATGGAAGATTTAATTGTGTTATATCTAGTCAGTCAAAGCATCTTAATAGTGAAAATAATTTCCCAAATCTTCGTTTTTTTCCAGATATTTCTACACTTATAAGTTATAGTGATGAATTTCATAAAAGTTATCAAAATATGTTTATTTGTGGCGGGGAAAGCATATATAAATATTTTATCGATAATAATCTACTTGATTCACTGATTATAACTGAAATTGATGATAACCGAAATCTTGAAAATGACATAAAATTTCCTATATTTAATAACTTTTCATGTATATCGTCACAATTACACCAAGAGATTCCTGCCAAATATATTCCTGAAAATGAACCAGTATTCCTTGATTACACAATAAATCACTATATACCCGACTATAACATAAAAAATCTCTGTATAGATACTAAAAGTGAATCCGTTGAAATTGATAAGTCACACGAAGAATATAAATATCTCGATGCATTAAATGATATAATGAGTACTGGGAATATACGCAAATCCCGCAATTCTGATACGATTTCTAAATTTGGTGTAGATTTACGATTCAATATTTCTAAATCATTTCCACTTCTCACTACAAAAAAAGTTTATTGGAATGGCGTTATTAAAGAATTATTGTGGTTCTTAAATGCTGAAACAGACTCTATCAAATTATCTAATAATAAAGTTAGAATTTGGGATGGCAATTCATCTCGTGAATTTTTAGATTCCATTGGTCTTACAAATAACCGTGAAGGAGATTGTGGTCCAATTTATGGTTATCAATGGAGACATTTTAATGCACCATATAAAACATGTGATGATGATTATACAGGTCAAGGTGTTGACCAACTACAAAACATTATTGACCTTATAAATAATGACCCAACATCGCGTAGAATGATTATGTCTGCATGGAATCCTTGTCAATTAGAAGAAATGTGCTTACCACCATGTCACGTTATGTATCAATTTTATGTACATGTTGATTGTGATGGTGAAAAACATTTGTCTTGTTCAATGTATCAGCGCTCTGGTGATATGTTCTTGGGTATTCCATTTAATATTGCATCTACTTCACTATTAACATATATGATAGCACACCATACTAATTGTATTCCACATGAAATAACAATCAAAATTGGTGATGCACATATTTATAAAGACCATGTCGAAGCTGTGGTCACTCAACTAAAACGTACTCCAATAGAGTTCCCTCAGTTAAATATCTTATGTCCTGTGAAAGATAATATAACTGATTACACCATTGACGATTTTAAAATTGAAAACTATAATCCAGCACCAACAATTAAAGCAAAAATGATAGCTTAAAACTAAAATACCTAATATGTAATATTAATATATGATATAATATATACATGTCTGAAAAAACAACTAATAATACTACAACTGATATACTATATAATATTCTTACAGTTGTGCCACTTGTTACCTCTTCTCCCAATATTATACTAGTTTGCCGCAACTGTAATGTTGTATTCCAGCGCTCTGCTTCTGTTTCGCCTGCTCACAATGAATATTACAGATGTAATAAGTGCCGCGGTATTCAATCAATAGATTTTTTATCATTATGTAGTATTCAATAACTGTATTTATACAATTAACTTATTAATATTAATAAGCTAGTTGCTTACATGCGTCCATGCATAATTTGTTCAACTAAAGTATATATTCCAAAACATAATATACCAGCTTCAACAACTAAAATAATTTTTGGTAAATCAAGCCACTTACGTAACATAAATGGTTTGTTTTCTTCGCCTTCTGCTTTTTTAACAGTTGGTAATAATTTTTCTAAATCTTGAATTAAATAGTAACCAATTGCCATAGCACCAAGCAAGAAAATAAGACTAAAAATTATAAAACATACATTATATACCATACTACCACGACCTCTATAATAACGGGAATAACCAAGTAATGCCATTGATAAAGATGTGTATAAACCCATGTTACGAAGTGTAGTGTGATACATCATAATTAAATCTTTTTCTGTATACTTCATTAATATATTATATTAAAATAATTTTTTTTTTCTAAGTTGAAAATAATAATTGACAAGTATTGTCATATATTTTAAGTATATTGTATGTAGTGTTATAAATTTTCATATTGTATTTCATATTTTTTTTTCCTTTAGACTCATATCTACTTGTATTTTTAAATTTAATTTCTAATATGGCATCTTTAATATTACTAAAATTACAAGCTCCAGACGGTTGATATTTTTCAGGATTAAGCGAAAAACTATATACTAATACACCATCAATTCTATTAGAATGATGTATGTAAGGTACCACATTTTCATAATAACTATTATCACGAGAAGCCTGTCTTACATCTCCATTGAATTTAATTTCAATACTTTCTATTATATTTGGCGTAAAATATGTATAATTATCAGCGTTAATAGCCGGTATATCGTTTATATCTCTATGACTCCATACCTTTAAAAGCTCACTAATATCATCTATTGTCATAGCTTGGTCTGACTCAATGTACCTATCTTCATCAATATTTAATTCAGTTTTATCTATTTTTAAATCAGTAGTTCTATCTTTGTCAGTTCTAAATAAACCTATCTTAGATAAATCTGCACCTGGTATGGAACTTATTTGATGTAATATATGGTTTTGATAATTATATATATGTTCTTCTTGGCCATTATAATCTAAGTTAGAAAAATTTGTAAATTGGTTATTTTCAATAATATCATCACGATATGGAACCATATATAATTCCTTTGTTGGATTAAACAATCGTAATTCAATTATTTCGTCGTTATATAAACCTATAAATTCACTATTTTGTACACGTTCTATTAGATATTGATGATCCATACTCTTTATAATTTTTTTTTCTTGTTCATCTAAATACACATATTCAACATTTAATTTTGGTTTTAATGGCCAAAAATTATTTTCATTACTCTCTAAAAAATACTTAATTTCGTCCGTTTTTTTTAGAGGTGGTGTTCTATGTTCATAATTTATTGTATTATCTTCGTATAATATTTCATTATTATTGCTCATTTTTTTCTCACCAGAATGGTCAATGATATTTCCATCAATATCTAATGAATTTTCTAAAACCAATTCTTTTTTTTCAATAACAGTATACAATTTATTTATTGCCTTTAGTTCAATTTCTATCTGAATTTTACTTTTATCTAGTGAAATTATTGGTAATTCTTGACCGCCATATTTAGTAAACCAAAGAGGTATAGGTACTATTATTTTTCTTCCAATTATAGTAGGAATATTCTGATTAAATTTACTATCAAAATACTTATTATCGATTTTACCAGTTGATTTTTTAATATTATCTACATTTCCAATAATTTTATTATACGTAACCAATTTATCGTCACTTAATAAATTATTAAAATAAATAGACATATATTCTCCCTCTATTTTTTCAATTAATGTATCGTTGATATAAAATTTTACATAATTAATAATAGATGTACCTATACTATCAATCCAATTAAACTTACGATTAACACTACTATAAATATCTGGTAACGTAAATTCAAAATAAATTTTGGATAATAATTCACCATACTTAGGTAAATTAACAAATAATCTCGTTGGTTGTTCATAATTTAAATATTGGACTGAATCAAAATTAACAAATTTGCTTTCGATTGCAAAGTTAGAATATTTTTTAAACACACATTTGAAGAATGATATCTGTGGATTCCCATTAAAAAATGTATCTTGATTTCCCATAGCAACCAGTTGAAGTAAAGCCCCAGTCATTTATAATATATAAATTTTATAATCTTTAATTATATTTAATTTCTGAATAATAAGTCAGCCATGCCCGATTTAATCTCTAAAATATTGTAATACCTGAAAAAAATTTGTATATTATAATTGTACTCTTCGTTATATTTAGATGGTTCTTTTGTATTGATATCTAAAGTTACGCCACCTAAATGTTCAAAATTAACTTTACCCCCTGGTTGATACGAATTTGGGGATAATGAAAAACTATATGTATTTATATTTTTAATATGGTCTGTATAATGCATATATTGCTGTATTAAATTATAATAATTCATATTTCTTTTACTTATTCTAGTTGTTTCATCAAAAGATAAAGATATATCTCTGATAATTTCATTACTATAAAACGATTGCTTTGTACGGGTTATAACTGGTATATCGCTATATTGTCTGAACTTCCAAATATTTAGTAATGTTTGTATGTTAGAATTTGTTAAGGTTTCATCCTGCCGGAGTACTAAATTCTCATCAAGTAACTTCCATTCATTAGATTCTAATGTTATATCTGTATCTGAAACAAATCTTGATAAATTTTCAACAATATTCGTATTCAAGCTATTAGGGTCATCGGGATCCTCATAAAATCCTTCTTTTGCAAGTTGTAATAAATAATTTTGCATATAAAAAATATCCATTTCAGAATTATCTAAATTAGAAAAATTTAACCAATTATTGGCATAATCGATGTCTGTACGTTGAGCAGTAACGATAAATTCTTTACACATGTGTTGTGGAAGCTCTGACGATATTCCTTCCTTCAATGAAATATTCCCATTAACATTATTCTCTTCATATAATTTAATAGGTTCTACCAAATATTTTAGAGAAAGGTTGTTAAATTGTTTAGTTTCTTCATCATCTAAAAATATATACGTTGTATTTAAAACTGGATTTATATTCCATACCTTATTCAAAAAAATATCATTAACGCTATTACTATTCAAATTTAAATTACTCACTGATCTTAAATGTGAGTAATTTCTTAAATTATGTATAGTTGTCGAAGCATCACTTGTATCATAGTAATTAAGAAGTTCCTTAATAGGTCTTAATTCTAATTCTAATATAACATCATGATATAATAAATTTTGTATAGGTAATGCACACCCTACATCTCGGTGAAACCAAAATGGTAAAGGTATGATTATTTTTTTATCTAATATTGATGGGATACTATTATGACCTACATTAATATATTTTTTTGTGTCATCTTGTTTGGTATATAATTTATCTCCACCTGAAAACTCCATTCTATTAACTATATTAGTCATTTGTTTACGCATCTTTTTTTTTTCACTTGTCTCGCTTAAATTGTTGTAAATATACATATATTTATCATCGTAACTTTCTATAGTTTCACCACCAATTAATATTCTTGCATTTTTAACTATAATTTCAGCCAAGTTTTCTGCCCATTCATACTGAATATTACCCTTTTTATTAACAATTGCAGGAATATTAATCTCCAAAAATATTTTATGTATTAAATTACCATTTTTGCCAAATTTTAGCTTAATATGTGTTACATTGTTAAAATCTAAAGTATCTATTTTTTCAAAATATTGATCAATGGATTGTAAAGCAAAATTAGAATATTTTTTATACACCTTCTTAAAATAACTTATTTCAGGATTTTTGGTTAAATGATTATTTTCTACACCAACTGAATATAATTGTAATCTAGAACCACCCATTTATAATATAAAAATAAATTTCCTTTAGTTATTAATTACTTAATTAAAGACAAGATTAATATATTTTATTAACATGTCATTAACTAAAAATCAAAACGCATATGTAATATGTCAGACAATGCTACCTATTTTATACAGTTTATACGTATCCCTGCTCAGATATAAAACTAAAATCACACATAGTTTTTTCTTATCTTATTGGTTTGGAATATTACTTAGTTTGATTTGGCAAATACCCGAAGCAATTGCTGGCGATTCATTCATGGAATATAGTTTTAATCACCCATTAGAAGGTTATTCTCATATTTTTACTGCTATGATAAATGGTATTATTTTCCACATAGGGCTTTATTGGGTTCATGTGTATAGTAAGAATCGATTTTGTGGTTTATCACAGTTAGGAATGTTAACATTGTGGTGTCTCGGTATTCAATTTTTTAGTCAACTTATTTTTAACAATACTTATTGGTCATATACACAAAATAATAAATATAATATGGAAGTTTTTAAAACCGGTAATATTCACCACATGGCTGTTCCCTATATTATATGGATTCTATTTTCAATATGGTATTTAACTGGAGCATATAGTTTAGCAGACAGATATGGTAGATTATATATAGATTACCTTGATAATATGAGAGCAAGTCTTAATTCAAATGATGCATTATATACAACAAGTACACAAGTAGTAAAATTATAAAATAATAGCTTTTTATTATTTCATAGTTTAAGATAGTTTAAGATATTTGTAATTAACAGTAGGAATTTCACTGTATTTTAAATATTCCTCAACTAAATCATTAAAGACTTCTGTAAATTTTTTTGCACTTAACATTGTGGGAAATTTGATTTTTTTCCATAAATTATTATTCTTCTTATTAATTAAATCTACAAGTAATGTATTATTATTGTAATATGCCTGTAAATCATATAATGGAATACCTTCTTTTTCTTGAGTAAATTTTTCATTTTCAACACAAATATCTCCATTTGGAAGATAATATAGTACCTTGAGACATTCATTTGAATCAATTATTTCACAAATTTCTATTCCCTTTGCTAATAAATCTACAACATTACGGTAAGTTTTACATTTTTTTTTACTTATTTTGCTGTAAAAATCTTTAGCAGATATGTGTTTTAAATTAATTAAATTTATGCTCATTTAAAACTGTATATTTAATATTTATTAATATATTTAAGTATTAATAATTATTTATTTGCATAAATTAATCCACCCATTCCGTTTTGAATATGGAGTATATTATAATTAACAAAGTAAACATTAACATCATAATTATAATTAATTAATTCATTATTCATAGTTGTATTTTTTATTCTAAAGTTAAATGTAATACTGTTGAGCTCTGATAAATTACAAAATCCACTTGGTTTAAATTGCGATGGATGAAGTGAAAATGGAACAAGTAGAACGTTATTTAAGTAGCTTCCTTCATAATTAGCTAAAATTGGTTTACTATTATAATATATTTCATCCTGAAAACATTGCCTTTCTACACCATCTAATTCAATACGCATTTCTTTTATGATATTTTCACTATAAAAAGTGTAATTATCTTTATTTATATTTGGAATTTGGTTGTATTTTCGAAATGTCCATATTTTATTTAACTCTTTTTTTTGGATTAATGTCAATGTATTTCTGTCAGAAATGTCTTGATAATCGCGGTAGTTTATACCATTGTAATCATGATTTGAAAAATTAAACCATTGATTTCGTGTTCCAACATCAGAACGCTTGGGAACAATAATTATCTCTTTAATTGGATGATAATGCTTCATAGTAACGGTATTAATGCCCGAAATATTAGCTATTTCTTTCATTTGAACCTGTTCAATAAGATATTGTTGTGTATTCTTAACTATAAAATTTCGTTCTTTATTGTCCAAAAATACATAATTAATTTCTAACTTGGTATTAATATTCCAATTATCATCAATATACGCATCTAGACTTGATAAATCATTTGGTCTGCTATAATATTTTGAAGAATCAGTCAACGAATCGTCGTCGTATTCTTTAATCACCAAATCTTTCAATGCTCTCAGTTCGAGTTCAATATGCACTTCATGATATTTTAATGCTATAAGAGGCAAAGATAATCCTTTATCTCGGTTAAACCAAAAGGTTAAAGGTATAAGTAATTCACAATCATCGATAGTTGACGGACTATCAAAATGTTTATTTAAATACTTTATTCCATTATCACTTATTTTGAGTGATTCCAAATTAGAATTTTTATAATTACCATCATAATCAACTGGATTGAAAGTTTTATCAATGTTACCGGTCATTTTGTCAATTAATTTATTTTTAGATTTGGAACTATGCAATTTATGATGAATATGTAAATATTCTCCTGTAACCCGTTCTATAAGCGTATTTTCAATATAGATTGCGGCTGATTTAATCATTGTAAATCCCAAATCATTTACATATTTTATTCGGCCATTTTTTTCATTGCTATAAATTTTTGGTAGTTTACATTTTAAAAATATATCTGTTATGAGGTCACCATTACGTGGAATTCGTATTTTATACTTAGTACTTGTGTCAAAAGATAGTTTATTTACAGGCATGTTTTCTTCAATTTCTTGCAATGGTGTACATAAAACTTCATATGTAGACATTGTAAAATTGCTATATCTAAAATATACCTTTTTGAAAAATTGAATATTTGGATTGCCGATAAGATATTCGTCCTCATTACTTTTAATACTTAACTGAAGTAATCCTCCGCCCATTTAATATATAACTATATTATCCTTTAATATTAATTTAAAATTTGCCAAATAAATAGGTAAAAATATTATCTGCAGTAAATATCTCCACTGATTTACTATCAATCTTAAATAACCACTGTCTTGGAACAACTAAAATATTGTATTCTCTGACTATAATATCGATAGATTTAACTTTTTTATAATTTTTTTCTTGCAAAGCGTATTTTTGAAACAAATTGTCTTTAGTTCTTTTTATGAATAAATTTTTAAATTTTGGATTAATTAGTTCTACAACTATCTCACCCTTAGGTCGTAATAATAAAAATTCTTTATTATGAATCATATAGTCTGTTCCTGTATTGTATAAATTGTGTTTTTTATTAAAACTCATAGAAGAATATAAAGTATACTGATTTATATTATTTTTAAAAGTGGTATCTTCTATGAATGTAATTATTAATGGACTAAGTTGATTATATAAATTATTTCCATCTATATAATCCAGTTCTTGTTGCTGAATCTCATAAGTTGCATTATACTTTTTAAATTTATGAATATGTAAACAAAATAGAACAACTACGAATATAATTATGACTTTAAATATCCTTAACATTAATATAGTAAAACATTTACTTTTTTTATTTTAAACTATTTTTATTTAAAGTTAATTGACATTATAGTAATCATACTAATGACAACAAGAAATATTGCACGTGTAAAATGGTTTAATCCTCGCGCAGGTTATGGATTTTTAACAGATTGTGACAACGCTGAGGACATTTTCGTCCATCATTCAGAAATTACTACATCCGGTAACGTATACAAAACTTTAACTCAAGGAGAATATGTAGAATACAACACTACTACGGATGATAAGGGAAAAGTATTAGCAGTTAATGTTACTGGTATTAAACAAGGACCATTACTTTGCGAAAGACCAAAAAAAAGTAAAAAATCTGGTGACAAAAAAAATTCTGAAACAGACCAACCATCTGAAGAAGCTGTTGCTGTCGCAGAATAAATAACAGATTATATGTTTATAAAACATTTATAAAAATATAAAGTTAAACACACTAATTATACTAATGAATAGAGACAACTATAAGAATTTTATAGTGGGTGGTTTTGCAGGTGGAATTTCAAGAAGTATAACATCTCCGCTTGAAGTAATAAAGGTATTACAACAAAACTATCCAAATACTTATGGAAAACAAGGTATATTACGTATTTTAACGGATACTACTAAACAGAGCGGTTTCAAATCATTTTTTAAAGGTAATTTTACCAATTGTCTGCGAATAGTTCCTCAAAATGCTATTCAATTATCAGCATTCAACTATTTTAATAATCATTTAAATGGCATATATCCTGACAATAAACGTATTAATTCATTTAATGCTGGTGCGGTTGCCGGTATTATAAGTTATACTGCTATATATCCACTTGAACTTATTCGAAGTAAATTATCTGTTAACATTGATGGTATAACAAAAGCGTATAACAATTTAGGTTCTGCTTTAATACAAACTTACAAAAATAGTGGAATTAACGGATTATATAGAGGTTGGATTGTATCGTCTATTGGTATGATTCCATATCAGGGTATTACTTTCCTCACATATAAATATCTTAGTGATAAAATCAATACAACGTCAAGTTACAAAGGTCTTATTAGTGGTTCCTTTGCAGGTTTTGCGGCAGTATCGGCAACCTATCCATTCGATGTTATAAAACGTAAATATCATTTAACCGGCGAGATGGGAAATAAATCATATAATAGTTACTATGATATAATCAAAACCACATATAAATCTTATGGGATAAGAGGATTTTACAGAGGTTTATTTGCTTGTTATAGTAAAATTATCCCAAGTAGTGCAATTTTCTTCTTTACAGTTGATATATGTAAAAATATATAATTAATCGTGAAAAGCTTTATGACAAAACCAACAATAATTATCATACCACCTTGAAACTGTTTTTTTTATACATTTAATCATTGTACTTTAATATTATAAATTAATATTAAAATACTTTATTTAGACTGTTTATTTAAAATCATTACTTCTGTATCTTTCTGAATTTTTTTCAGTGTTTCCTTATCTTTTTGTGCTAATTTTTGTGTCATATCATCTATATATTTATTAGAACCTTGATCATAATGTGAATTTATGATACCATATGCCTTATCTGTCATATTTTCGATAGTTTCATTTTTATCTTTATATTCCCATTTTGTTCCATCATAAACTTTTGCAAATGAGTCCTTTTTATTTGGTATTTTAACATTTTGATTTTCTATATGTTCTGGATTAAAATGAATATATTCTAATAAATTTGGAATACTTTTTATAGGTGCTTTTGCAAGTAATTGATCAATATATTCCGACTTAATGTATTCAGTATTTTCTTTACCAAATGGCTGAATAACCAAATTATTAGTTGTATATGTATTACCTTTTTCACGTAATAATACACTTATTTCTTTTCTCAAAAATTCAATCATTTCATCCCTACTTTCTAATTTAGCTCTATACTCTTTATCTATATCTTTTTTTATCTCTTCTTTCATTTCAGTTAATTTTTTTGATAAATCTATGAGCTCATCATGTGAATTTTCTATATAACAATTATATCGTTTTTTATGTTGCATCAAATATCTTCTATGTTTAAAAACTTTACCACAATTATTGCAGAAATATTCATTTTCTGATTTTTCCTTATTTCCAACGCATTCCAACGCATTTTCAACGCATTCCAACGCATTTTTATAAGTTTTTTTATCAATGTGCGTTGGCTCCAACGCATTTGAACGCATTTCAACGCACTTTTTAAATTTTATATCATTTGACACGCTAAGTTCCAGAATACATTGATTTATTTCAGGGCCTTTTAGGATGTTGTTACACGTTTTTTTTCTTTTATAATGATTCAGGAGATGAGTTTTAATATTGGTATTGTACCCACAACGTTTACATGTATATTTTACCATTTTTTTATTCTATATTATATATTTTTATATAATTTTATATTCTTATAAATATAAAATTTTTATATTTGATTTTTCATAGATTTTCAATATAAAATTTTTTTGTAAATTTACGACAGCCTTACGATATTTACCAACAATTGTTATAAGAAGAATTATAAGTTTTTAGGAGGTTTTTGAAAAAAATATAAGTTTTTTATATCCCCCCTTTTTGGCCGAGGGGGGGGGAATTTTTTAATTTTTGAAAAAGTTTTTCTGAAAAATTTTTTCGTTGAAAAAAAAATAAAAATAGTGAAATTTTTCACATTAATATTTGAAAATTAAGAATAATATATAATCTATATTCTAAAAAAATAAAAATATAAACCATATTATAATGTATTAAATATGCCCCATCAGTATTAAACTTCCTAAAATGGTGCATTAATATATTAAAGTAATCAATTAAAATTTGATATAATATTATATTAAATGGTGTGTAATATGCTTAAGTATGACTGAAATCTCAGATTATTATTCAACAGACAAGTTCCATGATAGCTCAATTTATGCGAAATGTGCATTAATTGACCCTAAATTACAAAATGACCCAATTTGTTGCAATTATAATATTAGTGGATATAACTACAACGGATACTATAATAAAAGCAACTTTTACGATAAATACGTCAATAAAATACATAAAAGAGGCACTATTTCACCATCTGGGCCTCTGATTGAACCTACAAACTACATTAAAATTAAACTTAAAAAACATCAACAACGGTCGTTATATGAAATGATAAGCCGTGAAGATTATAAATATCGACTAAATGATGGTCCTAATATTTTGATGTATTGTGATAATGTAGGAAGCGGAAAATCTATTACTATATTATCTCTTATAGCTGAACGCCCTATTGTTAAATCAACTTGGGAAAACGAATATTATTTACCAAAACCACCAGTTCGTGGTAAATTCAACTCCGCTGATGTAGTAAAAGCATGGAGCGACATGTGCACCCCGTCTAATTATTTCATGAGTGGCTTTGAATATAAAAACATTACAATTTTTAATTCTAACTTGTTAATTATCCCGCATAATATATTTAGTCAATGGTTTAATTACGTAAATAGCAATACTACTTTGAAAAGCTTTACTATTGGAAATCGTAAACAAATGCGGCTTTCTAGAAAAGAAATGTATGTAAAACTTAATGAGGCTCATTTGGTGGTTATAAAATCAACTATGTTCAAAGATTTTATTAATATTATGGACGTATATTTCGGAAAAACAAATATTATATCCGACAAATCACATATTCAATACGATTCTGCAATGGATAAAAGAAAAGAAAGTATTATGAAGTGCAAATCTAATGTATCAGTTGGTCCCCTTGGGTATGAAGAAGATAAGCCTAAATACTACATACCGGGCACTGAATTAAATGATGAAACCTTTTTGGGAAATAACAGTGGATACATGTTTCAACGAGTAATTGTCGATGAAGTTGATAGTATTTCTATTCCAAGCTTCCCATCAGTTATGGGTAAATATATATGGTTTATAACTTCCTCTATTTATAATATCATGTTTCCCTGTGCTAAATGGAGCAAAGAATATACTTCCAATATATATCCCCCAAATATTACAAAACTTTCATCGGGCATTTCCGGTACAGGATTTCTTAAAAATATGCTATTAAATTCAACCCATCATAGATATGCGGCTCCGTATGTGTCAAGTAGAAATACTATGCGCGTATTCAAAACAATAATTCGTAATAATAATGACTTCATCAAAGATAATATGACTATTCCTGAACCAACTAAAAATTATATTAATTGTTTTACTCCCTCTAGTATTTATGCTGTTTCTAATGCAATTGATAAAAAAGCCCTACAGGCACTAAATGCGGGTGATATAAAAACAGCTATAAAGTATCTTGGTTGTGATACAGGAACAGAAGACGATTTAATGAATATAGTATCTAAAAATCTTAAAATTGAATCTGAAAAAATAAAAGAAAAAATAAATGAACTAGATACAAAAATAAATGAAGAATTAAACAAAAATGAAATTATCAAACTATTAATTTCCGATTCCGAAAGGGAAATGGGTAAAAATGATGAGCTTGTTGGAGATTTGAAAGCCGAAGAAATCGAAATTAATCTTAAAGTAAAAAAAGCTATCGAAGGTATTAATAAATCAAAAGATGAATGGACCGCTAAATTAAATCAGAATAATAACAAACTAAATGGCATCAAAGAACGTGTAACTAATTCAGAAAACAAAGATTGTGGGATTTGTGCGAGTAAAATGGAAAGGCCATCGGTAACTCCATGTTGTCATAATTTATTCTGTATTACTTGTATTACAACTGCATTACAATACTCAAATGAATGCCCATTTTGCAGGCATAAACTGGATATTAAAGATATTAATATAATTGTAAATACTGACTCAAAGGTTACTTCTGATAAAGGCAATAAACTGCCAACAAAAATTGAAAAACTATCTGAAATTATAAGTGATAAAAGTAAAAGATTTATGATATTCTCAGAATATGATGCTACATTCTCAGAAATAGCTGAAAAATTGCAAAAGGACCAAATTAAATACTCGCTTCTTAAAGGTTCATGTGGAAGAATTAACAATATTATTAATAAGTTTACTAATAAGGATATTAATGTATTGCTTCTTAATTCAAAAAATTTCGGTGCAGGACTTAATCTACAAATTACCGATGAAATAATTATTTATCATCGAATGTCAACTGACTTGGAAAATCAAGTTATTGGCCGCGCTCAACGCATGGGTCGTGAAAATCCACTCGTTATCAACTATCTATGTTATGAAACTGAAATTCAAAGTTAATTACTATTTAATTTAAACATAAGAAATCATAATTTATTATTTTATTATAGTATATGGATATAACAATTAATATTTGTAAGACTCATGGTAACAATTGTGACGGTCGGTGTATCGATCCTAATGTAGACAATGGTATGATGACAAAAGTATGGGGACCAACTGGATGGTTATTTCTTCACTGTGTAACTTTCGGTTATCCTTATGCAATTAATTTATCAAATCCAGACCATGCCTACAAAAAACAGCAGTATAAAGCTTTTTTTGAGAGTGTTGGTAATATTCTTCCATGTAAATATTGCAGAGCGTCCTATTTAGATTTCATAAAAGAAATACCAATAGATAATTATCTGCGTTCAAGAAAAGATATCTGTAAATGGCTTTACCTCATTCATAACAAGGTAAATCAAAAATTAGGTGTTACTGAAAATATTCCTACTTTTGAAGAGACACAAGATTTTTATGAGCAATTCAGAGCTAAATGTAAGAAAACTACCGAAGAAGAAAAAAAAATTAATCCGGAAAAAGGTTGTGTAAATCCAGCAGATGGTACTCCCAAAAAATGTTTAGTTAAAGTTATAAACTGTAAAAAAGGTGACGTAACACGCAGAGAGAACTCCATTATATATACTAAAAATAAAAATAGCGAAAATACACTACAAAATTTTCCCCAATTTAATTTGAAAAATTGGCTTATGATGATAGGCTTATTATTGCTTCTTAACTTGATTGTACTTAAAACACTGGGTAAAAAATTTTTATTAAAATATTTATAATAAAATAAATTATTAGTTTATTATAAATGAGCAATACAACAGTTTTTCTTGTTATTTTAGTTATATGTTGGACACTAAATCCATTTTTTAAAAAACAACTTACTAATAAGCTTGATTCTAATGAATTATTAATATATAATCACTCTATATGCACTTTGTTAATTTTTATCTATTTTTTATATCTTTTAACATATAATAAGTGCAATTGGTCTAAATTGAAAACTCTTACGAGCTATGAAATTGGCGTAAGTATACTTGGTGCAATGGCAACTGTTTTTGCATCTATAATTTTACTTAATCTCGTTAAAAATGCAGATGTATCATATATTTTACCTCATACACAACCATGTATACTTATTTTAACCCTAATGATTGGATTTTTCTTTTTTGGAGAATCAGTGACACGTGAAAAGCTCATAGGCACTTTACTTGTTATTGTTGGATTATTTTTTATAAATAAAAAGTAACTTATTCTCTAAAACGTTTTATAATATCACGGTGTTGTTCAGAACAATATGGTTTAGAATAATCACCTATTCTTGCAAATTCAAAACTTATAATGTGAGTCTCTTTAGGAGATACATTCACTAAAATTGCATAATCTTTTAATTTTTTGGGTGGTTGCATTTTCAAAAAGTAGTTGGCTTCGGTATGTGATTCTAACTTACCTAATATTTCATTAAGACTTTCCTTATTATTGTTAATAACATTTATTTTAATTGTTTTTATAAACTGTGTTTTCCAATTAGAAATAACATCAATTTCAACATCTTTAACATTTTCAATATCATGTATAAATCGTCTATATAAATAGTCTACACTAGATTCGTCATAAACTTTATAACTTGCTTTAATACCTATACTTAACATATATTTCTGAATTAAATCTATTTTTTCAGGAGATAATTCACTTATATTAATTGTTTTAGTTTCTTCATTACCAAAATGTATAACTAATCCTGTCATAAATATTTTACGCATACTTTCAAATATATCACGATCGGAATTATTAATATCCACGAGGGATAATTTATAATGAAATGGTTTTTGTAGGTCGCTCTTAAATAAATCTTCTAATGTAGAAATTTGTTCAGAGTCTTGGGACATAATATATATAATTTTAAAATAAAAAATTTTATTTTACAAATTACATAATAGAACACCACGAAGATGTTGATTTTTCTTCGGTCTTTTTTTCATCGTTTATTTTGTTTTTTTCATATTTGGTAATTGCTTCATCAATTACATCACTGACATATTGTTTGACTATATCAGTAGTATTATCCTCTTCATGTACAACAATTTTAGGTGTATTACTTGTTTTTTCAATATTATATATTGATTCTATATTATCACTAACATAATTTTCAATAATTTCAGATGGAATGTCAACCGTATCTTTCTTTCCATTTTCTAAATCTGATAAATACCCCTCTGATAATTCAGAAGTTTCACTTATTGTGTAGGTAGAATATTTAGATGGTTCTCTGTATTCAATTGTTTTAAAGCTATTTTTAGGTGTAATTATATCATGCTTTAATATTTTTGGAATAACTATTACATAATCTCTCTTATTTAGGTCATATTCGTGTATTTTAAGACTTATTAAATCCTTAAAAATGTGTAAACCTGATTTTTCTGAATAATTTTCATAAACAAGTGTCTTTTTATCAATATTTACTACATCACCTTTAATTAATGAAATTTTATTACTTTTAATAATTTTTTTGGATTTTTTCTTAATTGATTCTCTTTGGGAATTCATGTACATTAATTCATCTAATGAATCATCTAATATATTATCAAACCAATTTTTATAGTTTACTGTTGGATTAGTTATTTTCTTTACATCAAACATTGGATTTAAGTTTGGATATTTTGCAAGCTTAGACTCGTATTTATTATCTAAATTTTTTTTTGTTACAACTGTTGTAGGGTTTCTGATATGTAATGGTGGAGGTGGCAATGGTGGTAAAATTGCGAAAGAACCAAATGTACCATAATTATCTCTATTATAGTAGTAATCTTTGTTGTACGATTTTATTGTAGATGGCAGTAATTTAGGTAATTTATATTTATTGTATAACGGGTCAGAAGTTTTTTTTGCAGTACATATATACTTTTTTTGATATTCGTTACTATACATATATATATACCAATATAATTTGAAAAATTTAATATTACGAAATTTATGCCGAACACATTGCACATTCTGGTTCCTTTTCAACTTCAATACTGAAAGTCTGTGCTTTACTTGTAGCTCTTCTGCGCAAATAATAAATACCTGTTTTTAAACCTTTTTTCCATGCATAAAAATGCATTGATGATAATTTACTAAAATCAGGATTTTCTATCCATAAATTTAGACTTTGTGATTGACAAATATAGGCTCCTCTATCAGCTGCCTGTTCAATAAGTGATTTCATAGATAAATCCCACGATATTTTATAAGTCTGTCTTATAATTTCGGGAATATCTTTTAAACCTGATATAGACCCATTGGCCAAAATAATGTTATCTTTTAATTTATCATTCCATAATCCTAATCTTATTAAATCTGCCTGAAGATATTTGTTAATAACTAAAAATTGTCCAGCAAGTGTACCTCGTGAATAGATATTTGAAGTAAACGGTTCTATGCATTCATTAAATCCAAGAATTTGACTTGTAGAAGCCGTTGGCATAGGAGCTAATAATAATGAATTACGCATTCCATTAGTCTTTATATTTTCCCTTAATTCATTCCATTTAAATTGAACTCCGTCAACTTCGTGTATTGGTTCGACATTCCATAAATCGAATTGGAATTTACCTTGCGATATAGGTGAATTTTCATATGATGAATAAGCACCTAGCTGTGACGCTCTATCGAGTTCTTTTCTTAATGGTCTTAGTTTGTGATATAAATCATTTGTTTTTAAATTCTGTAAATTTAACGCCGAATCATAAAATTCAGGAATGTTTGAAATATCATTTAATCGGTTTTTCAATTCTTGAACCGCATTACAACGGTCTCTTGATAACTCCATACTTTTTTCACACGATGCGTGATAAATAGTAGCAAATATTTGTTTATTTAGAAGTTTCGCTCTTTCACTATCAAATGAACATCTAAACATGGAATATACATCAGCTAATCCTTGAACGCCTATTCCAAGTGGCCTATGTTTTACATTTGAAATTTTAGTTTCTTCTACTGGATAAAAATTAATATCAATGACTTTATTCAAGTTATTAGTAACTACTTTTGATACGCTGTGTAATTTTTTAAAATCAAATGTAGGTTGCATAAATTTAAATAATTCATTGAAACCACCTATTCTTTCATTATTTATAAAGATTTGTGGGACAGTAGTAATCATATCATCATCATCATCTGTATCCCTATTAATTTTTGCAAAGAAATTATTTCGCTTGGCATCATCGTCTAATAATATTTCTTCGTAATTGATTTCAAATGATTTTAGGAAATCCTTCGAATAAGTACAGAATTTGCAATCGGTTTTAGAATAAATCTTAATATCTTTAATTTGTGAAGTATCGTATTTTTTCACAAACGAACCAAGTGCAATTGATGCAAGAGTACAACACGCATATTCCTTATGGTCGGAATATTCGATAATTTCAGTACAGAGATTACTGCTTTTAATCGTGCCAATATTTTGTTGATTTGATTTTAGATTAGATGCATCTTTGTAACATAAATATGGGGTCCCTGTTTCCATTTGAGATACCAATACTTCTTTCCAAATATTGACAGCTGGAATCTGCTTGATTATATTTTTTGGGTCTTTCTCTAATTCAATATATTTTTTTTCAAATTCTTCACCATACAATTTACTTAAACCCTTGCATTTATCAGGACAAAATAGAGACCATTGCTCTTTATGTTTAACACGTTTCATGAATAAATCAGATATCCATAGAGCATAAAATAAATCACGGGCACGGGCATTTTCATCACCGTGATTCTTCTTTGCCTCGAGAAAAGCCAAAATATCAGGGTGATGTGGCTCAAGATAAATTGCAAATGAACCATTGCGCTTTCCAGATTGATTAATGTGACGCGCGACATCATTATATACCTTTAACATTGGTATAATTCCATTAGATGTACCATTTGTACTCCTTACTTTCGAATTTTCGCCTCGAATATCATGAATATGTATCCCTATACCTCCAGCCCATTTTGAAATTTGTGCGCAGTCAGCAATTGCTTTGTACATTCCTTTTACACTATCTTCTACACCCAATAAAAAACAACTTAATAATTGAGGCCGTGGGGTTCCACTATGAAACAATGTTGGTGTAGCATGAGTAAAATACTTGCTTGAAATAAGGTCATATGTTTCAAGAATATCTTTCATGTTATCACCATGAATGCCAATTGAAACTCTCATAATTAATTGTTGAATACGTTCCGAAATTTTATCATTTATTTTCATCAAATAGGCTTTTTCAAGCGTTTTGTATCCAAAATAATCAAAATTAAAATCACGAGAATAATCAATGTAATCATTTAATTTGTTTTTATTTTTCAAAACAAACTCATATAATTCATTGGATATTAATGGATATGGTTCATCATTTACATCTTTATTATTAAAAAGAATGTAGATTGTTTCTGAAAAAGATGGTGAGGTGATTTTATGATTATTAGAAATAATAATTCGCGATGCAAGTGTATTATATTCTTGATGGTATACCCCTTTTTGTGTACACTGTTCTGCAGCAAGTTCGTCAAGTTCTACTGTTGATACACCATCGTAAATTCGCGAACAGACTTTTTGAGCAATTTCTGTTACATCGATATTATTAAGTATCGGTTTCATTTTACATAAAAATTTCAATCTATTAATCACTTTATCAAATGATACCTCCTGGAAAGTTCCATCTCTTTTTTTGACACGCATTATATATACTATAATATATCTTTTTAACTACTTATAAAAAATAAATTTCTATTAATTTAAATCACACATGCTACTTAAAAGGTAAACTATCGTACCATTTCTGCGGCAATACTGCATATTCATAATAACCAGTATCATCATCGCTACTAAAATGTGATACTCCCAAAGATGTTTTTCCCACTGCACAATGGTTATTATAAATATATGCATGAATAATTTTAGAGTATAGTATTTTATCTGGTTCATCTTTATTATAGTCAGTTAACATAGCCATATGTCCTTGGTCTGTCTCATTGTAAAAGTTACGTAAAAATATAGTTCCTAATGGATATTTTTTTGTGTAATCAAATTTCTCTAATACATTATTATCTCTGAAAAATACTGCCCAATATAATGTACCCCCGCGCATAATATTACGATTTTCGGGAATTATTTTACCAGAATACAACATCAATATATTAATAAAACTTGAGCAGCATACACCTTCCATTTTAAGCATTTCCAAAGATGGTATTTCATCACAGTGAAAATTATAATCTTTCCCCTGTTCCCACTTTACATACTTAATACCAATCAATGATTCCGCAAAAGAGATTACATCATCTATTTTTTGATTCGATAATACTGACATTTGGTAAATATGTAATTTAACATTAGAAATCAAATTTTTAATTTACTGAATAAAATATATCAATTCAATAAATTATTAACAATTATTTCCATCTTCTGCACATGGATGATTTATTTCGGTCCATTGACCCGGTACTGCCCAAGCACAACTTGCTTCAGTTCCTAATTGATTGCTTCCCATAACTACTTTTACAAATCCCATTTCACCCCAGTATTCTCCCCAACTATTTCTAATAATCCAATATTTTTTGTTAAGTATTTTATCAAATCCCCATCCTACAATACTAATAATATGGTCTATTTCTCGACTCACAAGAGGTACATCTAGAACACCTCCTTTATAATTCAATATAGCATTTGCATTGATTCCACATGCAATTGGGCCTCTTTCATATATTTCTTTCATCATATGCTTGTACCCTACTACAACTCCGTGTTCTCGAATGGTTGCATTCGGATAATAATTAATTTCTTTGCAATAACCGCCCATAGAAGTAAATGTAGAACATGTACGGCAAATATTAGCCGGTTTACAACTATAATCTCGTGTTTTACAGGCCTCTTCGCTTGAATCGCTACTGCAAGCTTCATATGCCAAACAAGTATCGTATGGAATACTTCCATATTTGTGAATAAAATTATAGGCCGCCGTGTGGTCTCCGCCATTGCATGTTCCTGCATTTCCACAGTTTAACAAGAATTGTACAGCAAGATTGATATCTGGTCCAAGTGCTTTGCGTGCTATTTTAATTCTATCGCCAAGAGAACTTAAGGCCCCATGTGCCCAACAAGAACCACAATATTGAGGAATATGTTGATTTAAATTTTTTGTTAAGTAATTAGTATTATTTACATTAGACCATGACCAAGATAAAGGTAAATTATCAATATTAATATCTGGTATTTCATGATTAACTGTTAAAAATTTAGGGAGATATCCTTTATACTTATTAAGTGAATCTACGTTTGTTACAGTGATTAAACCAATAAAGATGCTTAAAATTTTCATTGTAATAATATATATTGAATTCTGTTTAAGTCATTTTAAGTTGAAAGATATTTTATATTTATATATGATATATGCACATTGCACTCCTTCTCATTGCCATTAGTTTAATTATTATTAACTATTCATTTTATCAATCGATATCTAAATGCACTAAAAAGATTGGTTATAATATCCTTGTTGTTATGCCTAAAAAAAATACCGCACAAGACCCTGAAAAACTTCTCCGAAGAGATACCTGTTATCTTAATAAAGACGATAATTGCAAAGTAGGTTCTTACAAACAATGTACTAATAATATTAAACCAATAAGTAATTGTGACTGTAAAGAACGATATTTTGAACTCTGTAAACCTAATATTTCACCAAAAAAGAGTACACATGTATACGATTTAAGGTACTTAGACAATCACAGAGTAAATATGTATAATTCAGAACAATCCTCTTTTAATTTATCTCATTAATGCGCACCGATAGTTCTTCATAATATATATCCCTTATAGAATTTCTTAAATCACCTATATCGGGAATAAAAGTATGTTGTTTTAGGCTGTTAATATGTGATTCTAAACCCAATTTTTCTTTAGCATAAATAAAATACTCTTGAACTGAAATTATCTTTTTAGAAATATTTCTAACAAAATCGGTAAATAGTTTATTAGAAATAATTCCATTAGAAAAAAGTATAAATATAGATGATATTGTTGTCATGTAAAGTTGTAAGATAGAAGATACTGTAGAAACACATATCTTTATAGAAGTTTTGTTATTATCAATGTATGTATTTGAACTATTTTTTACTTTTGCAATAAATTGATTAAATTTGTCTTCATCTTGACTTTTAGTAACTGCATCAGACTGTTCACGATTATCGTTTTCTTTACTCATTATATTATATCTTAGAAATCCCTTTATTTACTTATCAACGCGTAAAAATTTTAGAAAGATATTCGATATTAAAATTAAATGAGTGATGTACTTGAAAGACCATATATACCTCAAATAAGTAATTCTATTGAAAAATCCCAGGTATATACTCTGAATGAATACCGCAGTAATCAAAGTTTTTCAAGAGATAAACATAATAAACAAAGAGCTGCAAGTCATAGATTAAAAAAAAAGAGAGAGAGTCTAATTCAAATTTACAAAGGTAAGCCATTATTTATTTTCAAACTTTTAGATGACAAAATCAAAATTGTTGATAATAAATTGAAAAATGAACTAAACACTCTTCTTGAAAAATATGAGAAAAACACATTAAATATACGTAAATGTAAAACAGACGAGGCTCTTGAGGAATTATGTAAAAAACTAAACACAATGTGTGAAAAAATAGAAGCTCATATCAATAAAACTAATTTTATTTCATACATTTTAAAAGGATATTTTGTTAATAAAGACAATGTTAATTTAAAAGATGACCCTGAATATGCAGAATTGATACGTATTACACTTGAAGAACAAAAAATAAAAAAAGAAATCAATAATGAAAAAATGAATAAATATAACATAAAATCAAATGTATCATTTGCAGATATGCTACGTAAAAATTTGTAATAATTTAGATAAATATTTATCTAAAATGTTATATTAATAATTAACTACCTCATATGCCCCTATCTATACATATTATCAAAATTTTTTTTTTTAAATATTTTTCTTGAATAAATAGCTTGTTCTGTATCACGATAATTCAATTTTTCATTGATTTTTTTTATTTTTTCTGTATCTTTCTCTATATCTTCAAAAAACTTTTCAACTTTATTAAAGCAATTCTTGTAATCAACAGCTATATCATATTTGTTTTTATCTTTATTATATGTAACACATATAGGTTGTTGATTTTTACCAACTAATTTTTTAACATTATCTGTTGCAATTTTTTTCCAATCTTGATTGAACTTAGAAATATCATCATTTCTGCCCGAATAATTTTGTTTATATACTTTAGCTTTTAAACTTCGGACTCCATGATTTTTTTCATATTGACTGAAGTTTTGGTCACCCTGTACTCTGTATTTATCTTCAAAATCTTCTACAAGCTGTTTCATACCTGATAAACTTTTTTTCATTAAAATCTTAATTTGATTTATCCCTTTTAATGCAAGCTTAATTTGTGGATTTTCATTGGATTCTAAATTTAATAAACTTAATTCTTTCTTTTTTTTAAATTTAGTATTAAATGATTTACTGTATTTTTTTGTAAAGATGGTATTTATGTCTGTATCATTAAATATATCATATTCAATACTATGTGCATGTACAATGTCTGAAATATTAGATATATTTTTTACAACTTCGCTATGTTTTTTAAGTTTATATTCAAGAGTTTGACTTTCATAATAATGAATTAATTTTAGTTGTAAAATGTAAGTCACAAAATCTTTAAATAATTGTGCTAATTCAAAAAGATAACCATGACTTATTTTATAATAAATGTAATCCTCAAAAGTAATAAATTTACTTGTAATTGAAATTGTAGCATCTAACTGTTCTGGTAAAACGTATGCAAGAAACTGACCATAATTTTCAGTGTGAGGAGACGGAGGTTTAGTCTTTTTAGATGAAACGTATTCTATAAGTGTATTCACAATACCCCCACCATTAAACTCATCTATGTAATTATTTATTATTTGTTTTCCCTTTTTTGAATCAGATTTAAGTAATTTATTACTTATAGGATCTTTAATGTAATCATATTTGTTTGAAAACATTATATAATATACAATTATAAATAAACTTTTACACGCATATTTAGTTAATTCTTCCTGGGTTGGTAACATAAAATCACTATAGCATGAAAATATAGCTTAATTTTTTAATATTCCAATCCTATATTTTAGTAAAATATTATCTTCTATTTTTTCAATGTTGTGTACTGGATTATTCATAAATTTACTGGTTCCATCTTTTCCTGCTATACTAAGTATTGCCATTGCCCCACCTGGATGAGTTTTCTGCCATTCAGTTAGGTCGTATACATACATTATTTTCTCACGACTATGTTTCAATACAGACCATAAACTTTTAGATGTATTATGTTTTTCTAATTCTTCACTAGAAATCAATGGTAATTTATTATTAGACGTTTGCTTTTTTGTAATGCGTGTTTTTATTTTTTCTTCTTCATTGCTAAATTTTATTCTTGGAAGAATGGATTGAACAGATTGTAAACCACCTTCGACCCATGCATGGTGATTGCTAAACATTTCTCCAGCGACAAATATATTTTTTTTCTCATGCTTTAACAATTCACCATTAACCCTTGGTATATCTGCACGTAAATTCCAATTATGAACGCCAAATCTCCAAAAATGTGCTTTCAAATGAGAAGGTTTTGGTATATCCTTTTCGGGAAATATATGTTGTAAGGTTTCTTCAAGTTTTGTATTTAATTCATGTTCAGATGATATATTATTCCATATTTCTGAATTAGAATCAGTTGTATAAGAAATCATAATTAAACCTGTCTCTTTATTAATAGGTATTATAAATTGAATATCCAAATCAGTATTTATCTTTGATATATCGTCAAACCATGTTTTTCCATCTTTTTTTGGATAAACTGCGTAAATACGCATTAATGGCGAATATTCAACTGAGTTTAACACTCTTTTAGACAACGGTATATTTTGTATTTGCCGTAATCCATGTATATCAGTTGAAAAAATAATATTTTGATATGAAACTTCTTTACTTTCATTTGAATGTATTACTGATATATTCTTCTTTTTATGGTCTATCAGACTTACTTCATGATTCAGATAAATCTTACAACCCCGTTGAATTAGAATTTTTCTTAATTCATCAATCATCATTTCAGCACCACCCATAAGAATAAAATGTTTTCCACCCAATACACCGTAATCATTTTTAAGTGCATTAAGTGCGGTAATAGCCTTGGTGTTACTAAATTTACTACCATAGCCGACCCTGAATTTTAAAAGTTGGCATATATTTTCGCCAAAATGTTCGTTTATAAATGTTTCAACACTAACTTTATTCATATAATTAATTTTAGCCCTTTCAGCCATTTTATATACATCTTTCCATATTTCATGAAGACTATTGTATTTTTTAATATTAAAGTGCTTTAATAATTTCACATCACTCCGGATATACTTGCCACCAATAAAATAATGATTTTTACTGGGAATTGGTAGTATTTTATCGCTAAGTTTGAGTTCACTAATTAGTTTAACAATATATTTGTGATTATATGCAAATCTTCCTGCGCCTATATCATATGTTAAACCATTTTTTCTTGTGTAAATACGTCCTCCTAATCTGGGTGTTTTTTCGTAAATAGATATCTTAGATGCATCATTATTTTTAGATAATTCGTAGGCTGCGTATAATCCAGAGATTCCGCCGCCGATAATAACATTAGTCATTTATAATAAACAGATAAATTATATTAAGTTAATAATTGGGCTATATAATATCGTTTATAAAAACAATATTTTTTAACTAAAATAGGTGCACGTTTTTTATCTGTTTGAAACTGTACTTCCGACCCAACTATCATTTCTAATCCTAAATGTTCATTTTCAATAATAAATAATGTTCGTTGAGATTTTACATAAATATACGTGTCGTCGATAGCTATAACTCTTCCAGTCATTATATTTGCAAATGAATTAATTCTATAATCATTTATATTTCTTATAAAAATTGCACATGATAGACATGACATAATAATAATTATATATTAACGTTTATATATAAATATCTAAATTAACGAATCCATATCAATAATTGGTAAGTCTTCTCTAAACACATGCAATTTATTTGTAAGAAAAGATTTAGATACGGTAATTTTATTGTGGGGAAATACAAATTCATCTTCCTTAGAAAGTTTAAGTGAATTGAGTAAACAATAACGATTATAAGCAAATTTTCGGTTTTTATGTTTAATAATAACTAGATTTTCGGGATAATTAGCTATTGTGTTTATGGATTTATCTCTTTTTTCTCCCCACTGATGTAACCCACCTATTATCGTTTTATTAATAGGTTCAATTCCGGATAAGTTTTCAATATCATATAATTTTTTAGAGTTGATTAAATATAACCAGTTCAATTTCTTGAGAGGGTTAATTGAATTTTTGAAAGATATCTCCTCTATAGACGGATTTTGATCTACACGGAATACCGTATATATAGAATTATTTAACGGATAATCAAAACCTAAAACCTTACCTCTATATATATAACTGTTTTTAATCAATAATTCATCTATACTTAGTAATTTATTGAAGTAATCCAATAATGTTTTATCTTCATCTATGGTTATTGTTATTGATTTATTAACTAAGTGATTAGTTAAGTTTAATTTTATTGAATACATTATCATAAAATATTATAAAAATTTATATTTAAATATTAATTTAATTTGTTACTTACATAATTTATATTATTTTTATCGAGTAAATTATGTAATAAAATTATCTCTTCCTGTTGACTGCGGATTATTCTATATGCCAGATAAATCATAAAATCATTTTTTGTATTTTTAAGTAATTTTTTACTCATATCAACTGCAACTTGATGGTGTGGAATCATATGCTCAATATACATTATATCCGTTATTTCCATGTGTTTCATATGTTTCATATGACCTTCAGGGTCAAAAAAAAGTGGGTCACAATATACTTTAGATATATTCAAGTGATTTGGCTTTATATAATCCGATACCATCGAAACATAATGTCTGTTCATTTTTGTTCTGTGACTTGATTTTTTGGGTAAAAAATTTAAAAAATTTTTCATTAGATTTATCTCATAATTCTGAACCCACATAAGTTTTCTTATGATATGGTGCATAGTTGGGTTTCTGGTTTTTTTCTGCAAAAGAATACTCATATCAATAGCAACTTGATGATGGGGTATCATGTGTTTAAGATATTCTTCATCGGTTATTTCATGGCTGCATGCTTCATCATTAAAATGCTCTTTTTTATCAACTAAAAAAAATATAGATATGAAAACTGTTGCAACAAGTGTAATAGATATATATTTCATATATATTATACTTGTAAAATTATACTTGTAAAATTATTGAAATTTGTTTTAAAATCATTCTTTGTTAAAGTAATTAAGAATTGATTTTTGATTATCATTTTTTACCAAAAATTTAGTTTTTTTGAGATTAGTAATAATATAACGGGATTCATCAAATGTTATATTACAATTTTTAGCTATATTTTTTGCCAATTTTATTCGAGGATATTCTTTTATATGTGGATTTGACTTAATATAAATTTTTACTTTATCCATGTGTTGAAGAGCATTGTTGTAATTTTCACTATAATTATAACCTTTCATTATTTTGTGTATTCTTCGCCTCGGTTGTAATTTTTTTTTACCATCATCCCTAATATAAATCGTGTTTTTTTCAGGGCAAGTTTTACTATGCAATTTATTAATATAGCGATATGTTTCACTATTTGGAAGAATTTTATGATATTTCATGTTATCATACAAAAAAATAACAGCACTCATTTCATGTAAATCGACACATTCATTAATTAATAAATTGTATTCTTCTATATTGTAAGTTAAATCCGTATTGTATAATGCATAAATTTTTTGCTTTAACAAATTTATATCCATACATATTCGTAGGTTTTATTTACTGAATTTAATACTTTAGTGATTTAATAATTATAGTTAATACTGCAACAATTAACATAGTATTATCATGTGTAAATTTTATTGTTCGACCATAAAGTGTTGTTTTATCATTAAAATATGAATTATCTACTGAGCGCTTTCCATTTAATTCATTAAAAAGTTGGATTGTGAACTCAATAACCGATATGAATAAAACCCAAATTAATTTATCGTCTAAGATAGCTATTTTATTTTGTCTATTGTATAAAATAACACTTGCAAAAATCATAATATTTTTAATTGTATCTGCTGCAATATCATATAAAGCTCCAAATTTTGTTTTTTTATTACATTTCCTCGCTATAGCACCATCTAAACAATCTAGTAGTTGTATAAATAGTGCCAAAAATACAGCAGTATATATACAACCAGAATGGGTTATATTATGAGCGAGTATAGTTGTAAGTAGTATTCCCATAGTTGTCACAAAATTGGGAGATAAAAAGCATACTTTCTTTGCTAATGGATTAACAATATGTTTATAAATGTAGTAATCAATACCTTCATTAGGTTCAGGCATATATATATATAATAAGTTAATAAAATTAAAACCATTTTTTTATCTTTTGATATTTTAAATGGATAATTTTGACACGAGAAAAGATGAAAATTCATTAATATCTAAATATTTTAAGAATGTATACGCCGAGCATTTCTTTTTAGGTTATTTCATATATTTTATAATTTTTATTGCGTATCTTGAGATAAGTCCTAAGTTAAAAAATGTCTGGATACGTTGTAATTCGGATAATGTTTTACAAATTTGTCCAAGTGGTATTTGGAACATGCTAAAAAAACCATTCAGCAATATTTATTTTTGGTATCCTAGATTTTGGGATTTAAATTACTATGTAGGTGGTTTAATATTTACTGGATTAAAAATTTTTTTATCTAATAATAAGTAATAATGATAGATTATATAATTGGCTATGGATCATTAATAAATAAAGATAGTAGATTTACTACGTCTTTGACAGGAAAATGTAAACCAATAAAATTAAAACACTACAAACGTTCGTGGAATGCACGCATCAATAAATTTAATAGAAAATATACTGCTGTATCAGTAGAAAAATCATTTAATAATACAATTAATGCAGTTATGGTAGCGATTAATTCGAACGATTTAGATTTATTCGATAAACGTGAAAAAAACTATAAAAGAATACTTGTTGATAATGCCGATGTAACTGATTATGAAACAAACAAACCGATAAACAGAAAATACAGAATATGGATTTATGTAATTGATTCTAAGTTTAAGAAACTATCTTCATATAAATATCCTATATTGCAAAGTTATATTGATATAATATTAAGTGGATGTTGTAGAATATCTCCAAGATTTGTAGAAGATTTTATTAATTCTACTGAAAATTGGTCCGGACACAATAAACTTTATAATTGGGTAAACGACCGAAAAACCCCTATTTATAAATATAAATGCAGTAGTGATGAAAAAAAAAAAATAAATCTCATTGATTTTATATTAAAAAAGTATAAACCATATGAATTTAGTAAAATAAAATATGAAATTTAATTTTAAATATCTAACAATTAATAAAAACAATTTATATATAAATGAGGAAACTCATGCTCATATCTATAATTTTACTTACACTTGATTACGTTTATTTATCAAATTTTGGTGCAAAACCATTTCTAAATATGGTAGAAAAAATTCAAAATGAAAAAACCATTCTTAAAGTACCGGCAGCAGCAATTTCATATGCTTTGCTTATATTGGCTATTCATCAAATAGTTCTAGAAAAACCTAATAATTACCATCGGGCATTTATGATTGGTCTGATTATATACGGCGTATTTGATGCAACTAACATGGCTTTATTTAATAAATACAATATTACAGTAGCAATAGAAGATTCAATTTGGGGAGGAGTATTATTTGCAAGTACTTTGTATCTTTATAACTATGCAGTTGACTTAAAACTTTTAAAGTAATCTTAATAACTGAATGAAATAGTTTAATAAATGTATCTATAATATAGTGAATATAAAATAGCAGTTAAAGGTAGAGTATTATAGTACAGTTATTATAATAAAACTATATGGTTGAGACATTATCATTTCTTGCTAAATTAAATTTTAGATGTCCATATTGTGATATAAAATATTTTAAAACAACACACTTATACAAAAAATGTTTGGGTAATAAAAAAATCAAAGTATGTAAGTTATGTAATGAACAAATAGACCCAGACAATTCAAGTGATTTAGTTGATTATTATAGTTTTAATGAGGCTATTGAAATCGTTTTTCCACGGCATTTACATGAGTATAATTTTGGTGCATTAGAGAGAGACAAATTTATCGAGCAAGTAAAACTAATTAATCCCTACTATAAAAATGGTAACCACTATCTTTACCCTGACCACATATTACGTAATCATTATATAACCTATGTTCCCCACAGACTTTCTAAAAGAAATAAGTATGGCGAATGGAAAGTTAAGCACTATAAGATTAGACGTAATATTATTGCTAAAATGATTTCAAATAAGATACCCGTAGTAATAGCAAATTTAATATTGGAATATTTGCAAAATGAGGAACTTAGTATTATTTTTAATAATTTACTACATCATACAAGATAATAATGTAATAATATATTATATGGAATCTGTTATTTATTTATTAGCATTTGTTGTAAGCATAATTGTTTTATTTAAATCAGGTCTAAAAGAAATCGCGTGGGCTTTAATTTTAATGCCAATTATGGTTATATTTTTAATTATCGTAGTTATATGGCAAATAAAAAGTATGGTAGATAATTCACAAAAAACCTATTCGGATATTCTTAGAGAAAAAGCAAATGATGCCAAAAAAGAATTAATACAATCAGATGCAGACGCCAAAATATCAGAATTAGAAAAAAAAATAGTATTGGGCGAAGATTTAGATGAAATTAAAACTCAATCAGAAAAAACTACCGATTCGGGTACAGCAGATGTTTCAATTTCTACCACAAGTAATAATAGTGGTTGCTTTATGGCTGGACAAAATAAAAATGCACCTGGTGACCATATTGGTAATAAGTCTTGTAGAGAAAATAAATTATTTATGAATGATAAATGTAAAAGTAAATGTGGTGTAAAGACAGATGTTGGAATGAATATTTGCTGCAATGAAACATGTTGTCATAATAAAAATGTTATAGCTAAACAAGATACTAAAAAACAATATTTTGAAAAAAACGCTGACCTTGAAGATGTATATGACCAAATAAGAGATGATTCTGATGAAAAAAGCCAAGTTCAAACTGAAAAATACTTCAATTATGACCCAAGCGAACCAAAGGAACTTAGTTACAAAAATTTTGTTTAATATATATATTAAATTCTAATATAAATATTAAGCTGTTTCCATATACCCATGTATAATAGGTGTAATTTTAAATCTTTTGATAATAATATTCCTCTCATTTTGATCATTATCTTTGAATAAATTAATTATATTATTTGTACACGTATCTATTAATCTTTTACCGTTCATTGAATATAATAGGTCACCTGATTGTAGTATGTGTGAAACTATGCTATGTTGTCTAAATGAACTAACTATATATTCATTTTCGTGTGTTTTTTCGAGAATTATACCCAACATACCCGTAGGCAATGATATATCTAAAAATTCAAAGTCTTTACCTACATCTGTATCACTATCAAAATCATAACTTTCAAGTAAAGAATTCATTATAATATATATTTTTATATTCTTTAGATACATTTTACCACAACATTTATTCTAAATATCTTTTCATTTTAAACTTATGAAATAATTTATATTCCGGGTTATACATAGCTCGTCTATAAATACGTTGAATTTTTATAGCTTTAATAATATTTATTCTTAATTTATTTATCCATCTCTTTCTTGCAACAATCATATTGTTATGCGTCAAATAAATCGGTTTTATTTCTTTTAAAAATTGATAAAATAGGGAAGGACCAAGTGAATTATTTTCACATAGTTTGTAAAAATTCCATTTTTTAGTTCTATATTTACATATAAATTCTTCTGTAATTGATGAATTAGAGGACATTTTATACCAATTCCATTCGATATCCAAATTAGCTTCAATTATATCTGGAGTTATATTTTTATTTTGTGATAATCCAGAAATATCCCAAGGATATTCTTTATAAGTACAATATATTTCCCAGGTAACCGATGGATGGCGACTTATAATTTTCCATAAGTTACGGCTGATATGGGTCTGGTTTGTAATAAAGTCATTAAGTTCAAACCATGTCAGTGTACTAAATGATTCTATGCAATCTATTGGATTATTGCACATATATATAGCGGTATCATTGCCATAATATTTTTTTATCAACGATATGTATGTATTAAAATGAATAGCTGAATTCTTTCCTAAATTATAAATATTCCAATTTTTTTTTGTTAGGGTATTTAGTATATATTTTTCACTGAAATTATTATTTCTCGATATGACTTGATAATCCCAATTCAAATGAGGATATCTTTCAATATGCTCTGGTTTTAGGGAATTATTCATTGACAATAGTGTGCCTAATGTTATTTTATCAAGTGAAGTTATTTTAATATAATCTTCAATGTTTATGTTAGGATTGGTAGCCAAATATACATCATAATTTCGAAATTTGTCTTCTTTTATTTTATTACTATCAAGATAAATTGTACTATATAAACACTGCAAAAATAATTGATTATTATAGTTTTGATTTTGTTGTCTAATAACATTAATAAACTTCCAGTAAGTAGTTGACCATTCGTTGCATAAATATTTATAGGAATATCGGGCTTTCATATCTCTATAAATATCAAAAGTTGTCATTTTTTATGTTAAAACGGTATAAATTTTAATCAAATTATTATGAGTCATAAAATTCATGTAATTTTTTCTGTGCTAATTTATATTGTGGGTCGCATGTACACTTTCGCCAGATTCTCTGTATCTGTAATGCCTTTATCCATTCTAATCTGTATCGATGTATCCAAATTTCTTTACCTAAACTTATATCAATTGGAGAAGCGTAATTACATGTGATGTTTAAATTTGTATTTTCAAAAAGAGACATTAAAGTGATATTAGAATTTTTAAGAATTCTATCGATATTCCAAGGTTTGTCACTAAACTTTTGTATTATATCCAAAGTAATATTTGGATTCTTTGATATTTCTGACCAACACCATTCTATATCATCATTATCTGCCAAAACTGAAAAATCAAGATTGGGGTTTTTTGATAAGGAATAAATTAAGGTTGTTTTGCTTATATATGAATTTGTTACATTAACATAATAATTTTTAAACAGAAATACTAGTTCTTTAAAGGGTATATGTAATGATTTAAATATATAGTCCCAGTTAAGGTTTTTTTTTATATGTTTTATAATAAAATTAATAGTCAAATCATTTCTTTCTGAAATTTTGTACCAAGACCAAGTTTTATAAGAATATTTGTCTATAAAATTCAGTGTAATATTTGTATTTAATGATAAATGCCCCCAATCCCAGCTTTTATTAATATACTTTTCAATAAAATTTTCAGTTAATACAACGGACGTATTATGACTTATTACAACCCAATTCCAAGGTTTACGTGAATATCTATCTATAAGTGATGTATCGATAAATTTTCTTGATGATATTGTGTTCCAATTCCATTTTTGATGTATATTTTTAATGAAAAAATCGCGTGTTATATTTGGATTGAAGCTAATATATTCCCACTTCCATTCAATTTCTGGATGATTGTCTATATTTTTTATATAAATAGCTGAACTTGAAGATATATTCGTAGTTAAGCAGGTGTAATCATGATATGTATCCTTATTTAATAACCCGCGCTTTTTAAAATTATCTAGTATATTCTCGGCGTATGCAATATTCAAGTCATGATACTTCATTAGTTATATAAATGATTTATCTTTAATTAATTAGAATCAATTTTATTACCTGTAATACTGTAAATAAATATGTCTTAATAATTCGGTGTCCTTCTACGCTTGAATTGTCTAGATCAACTATCATTTTACACTTATAGTTAAATAATAACCATGATACTTGAACTGATAGTAAAACCGATAAACTGTTATAAATTACATACTTATTGTTAGAAAAGAGTGATAAAATACACAATATTCTCAATATTTCATGATTAATTTTGATAATCTTATTTCGTGATTTTGACATTAAATTTGTATTATTCCTTAAAAAGAGGAATATAGAAAAATTAAGAATATGCATTACTAAAAATATTTTAATAATGTTTGATGTTGGCAAAATTAATGTTATTAGTGCAATCAAATAACTTAGAATTATTGAAAAAGACCATATGTTCATACACCAATTAGATTTAAAACGCGTATTCATTATTATTATATATATATATAAATATGAATTATTCTGTACTTAAAAAATTATGCATGACTCCATCACCATCTGGATATGAGAAAAAGATAGTGGATTACATATGTTCTCATAAATATAAACATTTTACATCTAATAAATCAAAAGTCAATTCATGTACATTTGAATCTAAAACGAATCATAGTAAAACTATTTTAGTTGATGCACATATTGACCAAGTTCATCTTAGAATAATACGATTTCATGATGACGGATTTGCAGTAGTTCAAACTATAGGTTTAAGACACGACGTTGTATTAGGTACTATCGTTACTGATATTAGTGGTAAATATTCAGGGGTAATCTGTACTATGCCACCGCATATTCGTCTCGAAACTAAAGATGAAATTAAAAATCATCCCCGATACTATGTCGATTTTGGTATGAATAAAAAACAAATTGAAAAAATATTTTCAGTTGGAGAACCCTTAATGTATAAACAACATTTTACTGAACTTGCATCTAATAACTTATCTAGTACGGGACTTGATAATAAAACTTCTGTATTTATATTACTTGAATTACTAAAATATTTCGATAAAAATATCAATGAATTAAATTGTAACCTAATAATGCATTTTTCATCACGCGAAGAAGTAGGGCTAGGTAGTTTCGCGGAAACCGATAAAAAAAATATAGATACAATAATCGTGGTAGATACCCCATTGGCAACTGATATACCCAATATACCAGTTAATATAACAGGTATGAATCGCCTTATGGACGGTCCTGTTATATCACGCAATTTAAATGATAATGTTATTATTGGTGATAAATTCATGCAATTAGCCAAAAAACATAAAATTAAGTACCAAACTAATTTTTCTTATGGAAGTGGTGGTACTAATGCATATCACTACACAAAATTCAATAATTCGTATGTTCAGGATATTGGAACACCTGTGAGAAATATGCATAGTCCCGTTGAAGTTGTTAATAAAAAATCTATAGAACATACATATAAATTACTTAAAATGTACTTAAAATCATAGAAATAACATATAAGATGATATTAAGAAGCGGCTTTAAATATAATTTTAATACACTGTATATAAAACGCAAAGTATCTTTAAAATCAAAAA
>MDTA01060637.1_pt1 | contig 37956 bp, 38 predicted proteins | sample 811151 | NCBI WGS metagenome assembly MDTA01 (sample SAMN05326648, study PRJNA326480) | marine metagenome | isolation source: seawater | place: Indian Ocean: South | collected 2010
CCACCACGTTGATAGGCTGGGTGTGGAAGTGCGGTAACGCATGTAGCTGACCAGTACTAATAGCTCAATTGGCTTGATTTATGCACTGAAAAAAATTTCCTGATATTGATATTATCAATTTTATATAAGTTTCTTTCTTATTAAAAATTGTGCTAGGCGAATATCATTACTTGAGTGAATATCTACTAATCCATGCATAGTTTGATATTTTTCAATTTTTACATTTTTTCCAACTCTAATTCCTTTTTTAATAAGAGAATACCTTGAAGCTAAAGCAACGCCAGTATCTTCTCGCAAAACCTCACTTCTTATTTTTCTTGGTAAATAATCTCTCTTACTTTTTTTATTAATCTTACTAAATTTTTTTTTTTGTTCTTTCCCAAAAATTTTTGTGAAAAACATAACCAGCAAAACTACTTTGTAAATTTTTATTTTTTAATAAATTATTTATACATTTGTCTAAAATCCCTTTTGGTCTAAATGGCTCAGTAACTTGTAAATAAGCAAAAATTTCAAAATCTCCAAAATTTTTTTCAAAGTATTTTAAAGCATGTTTTAGTGCTGGCTCAGATTTAGACATGTCACCAGAGAGTTTTTTTGGTCTTGGATAAATAACATGACATTTATTGTATTTATTAGCAATTTTAGCAACACTCAAATCATCTGTTGATACCAATATATGAGTAATTAGTTTACTCTTTAAAGCATATTCTATTGTGTAAGAAATGAGAGGTTTTGAATTTAATAGGAAAGTATTTTTTCTTTTTAAGCCTTTCGAACCCTTTCTCGCTAAGATCACACAGGGTATAAAATAATGTTGCATATTAAATTATAAGTCAAAATACTGAGTGTTTTTATTAATCAACAGCTTCGTTTTTAATATTGAAGGTATAAGGACCATACCTTCTGGCCATTTTAATATTCTTAACCATGGTTTTTGACTTCTGTCTTCTAAGGAATCGCTTCTAATAATAGTTCCATCTTTATAAATGACCTCGAAATTTCCAAAAATCTTTTTACAAAATGTTATAGACTCGACAGTATAATAACATGACCTATAAATCAGTTCATGTAGTTTTTTATAACTCCAATCAGATTTTATGTTCAGATAAATAATATAATTTGTGCTTATCCAAGTTTTTGTATTTCTCAAATAGATATTTTTTAAATCTACTCCTAAATTTACTGAAGGTTTCACAACCTTAATTTTTTTTGAAAAACTAAAATTCGATTTTTTAATTTTTCTCCCAATTACAAATATTGTCTTTATAGATAGTTGTTTAATCATTTTTTTATCAAGAAATTTCTTAAGTTTAATAAACTCATTTTTGCTAGTTGCTCTTCTCGCATTAATAATAATTGAAAAATTATAAAATTCCGGTTTTAAAAAATTACATCTATTCCACATTTTTTTGTATTTTTGGTCTAAAAGTTTAATTGAATTTTTTGCTCTTTCTGAACTTGCTTTGTGTTGGTGAATTCCGTCTATATGAAAAACCGCTGAACCAGCAGTGTAACCGATAAACTTACCTTTCTTTGATTGTTTTATTGCCCATAACCTGTCCTCAATGTTAGAAACTTTTTTATCGAATAAATTGTTCCTTAAAAAATTTCCTCTGTAAAAAGCATTAGCATTATTTAAGTAAGTATCGTGTTTGCTTATAATTTTTTCGTCTTTAAAAACAATATTTAAATCAAGTTGATCTTTCTCACTAGTACCTGGCAAAGGGAGTTGTTTTCCATAACACGCTATAACCTTTTCATTTTTTATCATATAATTTTTGTAATCCCTTAACCAATGTTCGTTTTGTGGAATACAATGACTTGATAATATAGCGATATACTCACCAATAGCCTTTTTAATACCCATGTTAATAGCAAGACCAGGTAAATATTTCTTAATTTTAATAACTTTCTTTATATTAAATTTCTTTATTAAATTCTCAGTTTCATCCTCACTGTTATTGTCACAATAAATTATTTCAAAATTTTTTTCTGATTGATTTTGAAGTTTTAAAAGTAGTATCTTAAGCCAATGTGCTTTGTTATTTCCCCTTATTATTATAGAATATTTTATTTTTGCCATCTTCCTCTATAGTTTTTGTAAATATCCATCTCACATCTCTGAAGACCCAAACCTTTGTTCTTTTTAAAATTTTCTAAAGTTTTTGAGTAATTACTTAACATCCGCATTTCATCTGGAAGTATTGCAAATTTGTTATCTCTTCCCTCCAAACCTCTATCAATTGTAAAATGTTTTTCAGTTAAAACTGAGCCCTGAGAAATAGCGTACATTGCGTCAGTTATCCCCTTAAGATGTCCAGAATAACCGACCTGTCTAAATTTCTTTTTTAGAAAATTGAATTTTTCAAAGTTACAGTTCTCTTCAGAAAGTGGGTAAGAGCTTACACAGTGCATTAAGATTACATTATTTTTATTCTTTACAGTTTTGATGAGCTTTTTAAGTTCAGTCTCTTTCATACAGCCACAAGAAATGATAACAGTTTTGAAAATATCAATTGATTTTTTAATTAACGGTAAATTATAAGATTCATGAGACGGAATCTTAATTATTTTTTTTGTTATTTTACTATAAACTGCTAAATCATTTTCGGAAAAAACTGAGGCGAAACAATCAATTCTAATTTTTTTTGAATAGTCGTAAAGTATTTTGAATTTTGTTTGATCCAGGAAGGCTTTATTATAAATTTGTCTTCTTCCATCTAAATCCCATTTTCCTGGCTTAAGGTTTTTCGGATTCCAAATTTGAAATTTTACATAATCAGCACCAGATTTTTTTGCTGATAATATCATTTTTTTAGCTAGGCTTATGTTGCCTAAAAAGTTCCACCCAATTTCTGCAATTAATTTATAGTGCTTTTTTTTGCCATCAAATATATATAAGATTAAATACACCATTAGTTTTTCTAAGCAATGAAATTTTTAACAAGCAAAATAATAAAAATAGAATCTTGTCCAATTTGTGGCTCTACCAACAAAGTGTTTCACAGTTTTTCAAAAAGAAATCTATACTCTGAAAAAATTTCAAAAATTTTAAATGAGAGTGAAAATAAGATTTTATCGAAAATATTCAATTTGAAATGTAAAAAGTGTTATTTAATTTATAAAAATTTTTGGTTTAAGCCTCATATTATTAAAGAATTATTTAAAAAAGAAATACCTTTGCACCCAAAGGGTATGGATATTTTCCATGCAAAAAAAAAATTTTCAAAGAGTTTTTTTTTAAATGAGTACAGAAAACTAAAAAGAATGAATAAAGAAAATAACGATAAAATAAATAAATCGAAACGGACCATAGGATCTATCATTACATCAATTGACTCTAATAAAAAATTATTGAAAGAATGCTTAAATATTCTTGAGCAAGACAATTATGAATATAAAGAACCAAGTTTTGAAAAACATATCTTAGCAATCTCTAAATTGATAAAAAAGCCTAAACGATTTTCACGTTTTGTTGGATATAATGACAAGATTTTATGGAATTATATAAAGACAATATCTAATTTTAAAATTTATGGTGAAGTTGGTTGCCCTTCATGGGGGATGTTAAATATTGCAAAAAAAAACAAAAAACAAATCTTTTTCTACGATCGAAAAGAAAACAATTTTTGGAACGAGAACGATTTAATTAAAAAAAGTGGATTAAAAAAAAAAGAAATTGTTTATTTTCTAGATAAAAAGAAAAATTCGATGTTTGGTATAATAGAATATCTTGATCACTTATTCAAACCATTAGATTTCATAAATGAAATTTCATATTCAAATGAGTCTTTTTTTATTATATCAGATGACCCTAATAAAAATAATATACCAATTCAACACTTCACTGGTATACAAGATAAAACTTTTTCCTACATATCGAAAAAAATTGGCAAAAAAGTAATTTTAAACAATAGTATTTTAAAAAGTAAAAATATGATAATCGCAACTTTTAAAAAAAATCAAATGTAAATCTAAGACTGGAAAAATAATATTGTACCAAAAAAATTTATCTGTATAAATATAAAGTTTTATGAAATATCACTGGTTCAAACCTCTTACTCACACTAGAGATTACCTTAAGGTCTCTAGGAATGTCATATTGAATAACAAAATGACAATGGGTGAAGACTCTTACAAATTAGAAAAAAAACTTCAAAAATCTCTAGGGGTAAAGCATGTTGTTCTCACCACAAGTGGTACGAGTGCTTTAATGATGGCCACAATAGCTTCAGAAATAAAGCCATTTGATTTAGTTTATGCACCCAATTACACTTGGATTGCTTCAGTAAACCCCGCTAGAATTATTGGAGCCAAAATTAAATTGGTAGACTCACTTCCAGAAAGTGAAATCATAAATTTTGAATTGTTAAATAAACAAATTAAAAAAAATCCTCCAAAACTTGTAGTACTGACTCATCTTAATGGCCAGGCCAATTTTAATGAAGAATTTGATAATCTAAAAAAAAGTATAATTTTTTTGTAATTGAGGATGCAGCGCAGGCTTTATTTTCACGATCAGATAAAAAAATTCTTTGTGGAACAAAATATGATATTGGATGTTTTTCTTTAAGTATAACAAAACCAATCAATATGGTTTATGGTGGTTTCTGCACAACAAACTCAACAAAACTCTATAAAAAATTAATAGCAATAAGAAATAACGGGGTCAATGCTGAGCCCGAAAATGCTAAACTTGAACTTCCAACAGAACTTGGTCTAAATTTAAAGCCAAGTGATTTACATTCTTCAATAGGATTGATAAATTTGAATTCAAGAGCAAAAAGAATAAAGAATTTGAAAAAAATTTTTGATTTTTATAAAAAGAATATAAATAATCAAAAGTTAAAATTCTCGAGTCTTAAGGGAAACTACACTGTCCCTTGTTATCCGCAGGTTCTTGTTAATAATCGAAAAAAGTTTGTAAAATACTGTGAAAAGAACAACATAGGACTACATCTGGGTATTAGATGTTTAAGTAAAAATAAAGATTTTTCAAATAGTAATAATAAAAATTTAAAAAATTCGATTAAATTTTCTGACCAAGTGGTAAGACTACCCTCAGGTCCAGGATATCAAATAAGTGACCTAAAAAAGATTGTTAGATTGATAAATAAGTTTTAATGAAAAAAAAAGTTAAAATAAGCTTCATCGGCGCAGGCTTTATGGCCCAAATTGCACACATCCGTAACTTCAAAAAAAATAAAAAGGTCCAGTTATGGGATGTGGCTGACTATGACCATAAAATGGCTCTAGGGGTAAAGAAGAAATTTGGTTTTAAGGGAGTTGCCACTTCTGATGCTAAAACAATTTTGAATAATAAGCCTGATGGGGTTGTGATCATCGTTCAAAGACCCTTAATGTTAAATTTAATAAAACAGTCTTTTAAAAAAAAATTAAATGTAATGTCAGAAAAACCCCCAGCATATTCTCATGCTGAATATATGAAATGTAAAAAATTGGCTGGTAAGAAAATTTGGATTAAAGGATATAATAGGAGATGTGACCCCGTAGTTAGATACTTTAAAAAAAACTTGAAAAGCTATCATGATACTTTTGGGGATTTATTAAATGTAAAATACGAAATATTGTTAGGTAACTCATACATGGGTGAAAAACATAAAGTAAAACCAACCTTACAAAAAAAGATTTGGAAAGGAGTAAGAAATAAATTTCCTCACTGGCTAAGCACAAAATATAAAAGTTTATATGAATATCATCTTAATTCAGCATGTCATTATTTTGATCTTTTTGATTTTTTTAAAATAGAGCCTGTAAAAGCGTACAATTCATTTATAAACAAAGATATTTTCCAATCATCATTTGTTGGAAAATTTAGAAAAAACTTCCCTCACTGCAATTTATTAATAACAAACAGTAGGGTCAAAGGTTGGGAGGAAAATATTACATTCTTTTTTAAGAATGGTAATTGTAAAATTAATTTTGAAGCTCCTTTGAACAAAAAAAGGAGTCATAAATTAACTATAACAAATGCAGTCAATGGAAAAGTAACTACAATCTCAAAAAAAATATTAGTAGTTTTGAAGAACAAACTAAAACATTTATTAATTTAATTCTAAATTCAAATAATAAAGATTTTTTTGATTTTAAGGATGGAGAAAATTCACTTAAATACTATGAAAAAGTATGGAAAAACTTTCAAAACAGAATTTTTAAATGACTTGGGAGAAATATTATAAAAAAAATAAAATTTTGCCAAACATAGATTTGGGAGATCATAATTTAAGAATACTCTATAAGCATAGAAAATCTTTTTATAACTCTATTGGTTTAAATATATTAGATTTTAAAAATAAATCATTTTTAGAGCTTGCCCCAGGCTCAGGGTATAATGCCTTTTTTCTTTTAAATCATGGTATTAAAAAAATCGACTTAGTAGATTTTAACCCAGAAGCAATTAAAAAAATTAATCAAAATCTTAAAAAGTTTAAAAGTAAATTTTCAGTTAAAAAAGAAGATATTACATTATTTAATACAAAAAAAAAATATGATTTCGTTTTGATTGAAAATGCTTTATTCAATGTTAAAAATCCTCAAGCGTTACTCAAGAAATTATTTAATTTTGTTAAAAAAGGAGGATATTTAATTGTTACTACAAGTGATCAATTTTCATTATTTAGTGAAAAACTTAGAGGACTACTTTCACACCTTATAATTACCAAGAAACTAAAAAATAAAAATTTCAATGATAAAACAAAATATCTAGCAAAATTTTTTGATAGTCATTTAAAAACCTTGAAATCCCATACAAGGACACCAGACTTATGGGTTCAAGATAATATCTTGCATTATGGTTCTTTTACTGAGAGAAAGTATTTCCCTATAGATAGAATTATAATGACCTTAAACGAGAGATTTAAAAAAAGATTTGTAATATGGAAAACTTCACCAGATTTTTTATCTCTTTTTAAATGGTATAGACTGCAAAATAAAGAAATGATTAACTCAAAAGTGAGCAAAGATTATTTGGATAATTTAGTAAATTTTTTACATATCGATGAAAAATTTAATTTAAGCATAGTTAATAAAAAAAAAATTAATAAACTAATTTCCAGCGTAAATTCTAAAATAAATCAAATTAAAGAGGGAAAAGATTTGTCAAAGAAATTTTTAAGGAATATCTTGAAAAGAATAATCTCTCTTTCAACTTATTTGAATAGAATAAAAAAACATAACAAGATTTCTAAAAGTTTAAATGAACTTGTGTTTTTTGCAAAAAACTTAAATTCTCAAAAAAAATCTTTGATGAAACTTAAAAATTTTAAAAAATTTTGGGGTCATGGAACATTTATTTTGGCTATAAATAAAGAATAAATGCTTGTTTTATATTTAACAAATAAAAATGCCTCAAATAGAAATAAAATTCCAGATTTTATATCTAAAAAGGGCGACAAAGTTATTATTAGATCTGGAAAAGTCACAATTAAGTTTCTTAAAGATAACAAGGTAGGTATAATAATTTCTGATAGATATACGCATATAATCAAAAAAAAGGTTTTAGATTTTAAAAAAAATAAAATATTCAATTTCCATAATTCTTATTTACCACTCAATAGAGGCTATCACCCACTTTTTTGGGCTATTTTCAATAAAACTGTATTGGGTGTTACAATTCATTTGATTGACGAGGGAATTGATACGGGAAAAATCCTTTACCAAAAAAAAATAAAGTATAAATCATCAGATACCTTAAGAAAATTATATGATAAACAAAGAATAATATTTTTTGACTTATTTAAAAAAAATTGGAGTAAAATTAAAAATGGAAATTATAAACTAAAACCGAATAATAAAAAAAACGGATCTATCAAATATAAAAAAGATAATAAATTGTTTCTTAAAAAGTTAAAAAAAGGTTGGGATACTTCAGTAAGGGATGTTCAAAAAATAAGAATTTACAAATGAATACTATTAATTTAGCAAAAAAAATTAGATTTGAAATAATTAATATGTCCTATAGATCCAAAGCACCACATTTAGCCTCCTCTTTATCCTGCACTGATATTGTTACTGTTCTGTACGAAAAAATTTTAAAGATAAATAAAAAGAATAGATTTAATACAGATAAATTTATTCTTAGCAAGGGTCACGCTGCAACAAGTCTTTACGCAATTTTGTCACATAAAAAGTATTTTAATAAAAAGGAACTTCTAAATTACGCGAAGAAAGGTTCTCTGTTAGAGGAACATCCAAACCCAAAAATAAATGGGGTTGAAGCACCAACAGGTTCACTTGGCCATGGTTTACCAATTGGATGTGGCATAGCGTTAGCAGCAAAAATCAAGAAATATAAATTTAGGACTTTTGTTTTGTTAGGAGATGGAGAATGTAACGAAGGAAGTGTATGGGAAGCAGCTATGTTTGCATCTGCTAAAAGACTGAATAATCTTATCGCGATTATTGACTACAATAAATGGCAAGGGACGGGTAAATCAAATGAAATAATGAGTTTAAGGCCATTACAAGCAAAGTGGAAAAGTTTTGGTTGGAGTGTAGCAAATATTGACGGACATAATCATAAAACTCTATATAAAGTTTTAAGGAAAAAATATGGTAAACCAACTGTTGTCATTGCAAATACCACAAAAGGAAAAGGAGTTTCATTTATGGAGGATGATAATAATTGGCATTATAGGATACCCACTTTAAATGAGGTAAAAATTGCTAAAAAGGAACTAAAAGTTTAATGCGAAATTCTTTTTCAGAGGAAATTACATCTTTAGCAAAAAAAAATAAGAAGATTGTCTTATTGTCGGGAGACATAGGTAATAGGATTTTTGATAAATTTAAAAAAAAATACCCTGATCGTTTTTATAACTGTGGTGTTGCTGAAGCATGCATGACCGGTGTAGCAGCAGGTATCTCAAAAATTGGTCTTCACCCAATTACTTATACAATAGCAACTTTTAATACTTTAAGAAACTACGAACAAATCAAGTTAGATCTTTGTTATCCAAACTTAAGATCAATTATAGTTGGCACAGGAGCAGGTCTATCTTATTCATCCTTAGGCTCAACACATCACTCGCTTGAGGATATTGCCTTGATGAGAACTTTACCTAACATGACAATTTTTTGTCCGTCTGATCCTAATGAAGTAAAAAAAATTTTAAGGTCCGCATTGAAAGTTAAAGGACCTGTTTATATTAGATTAGGTAAGAAAAATGAACCCCATTTTGGAAATAGAAAAAAGATTGGTAGCTCTGATTTAATTTTAAAAGGTTCAAAAAATTTAATAATTAGTGTTGGAAATATTTTAGCCGAATCTATTAAAGCAAGCAAGATACTAACAAAAAAATACAAAGTAAAAAACGCAGTGATAGATTTAAAAAAAGTTAAACCATTAAATTCGATGAAATTAAAAAAATTTATTAAATCATTTGCAAAAATTTTTATAATTGAGGAGCATTATTCATCAAATGGAGCTGGAACGGCAATCATTGAATGGCTTGCTAATGAAAAAAAATTAATAAATAGCATTATACCAATAGGTATAAAAAATGAGTTTATACATGCAGGTGGAAATCAATTAAATTCAAGAGAAAAAGCCGGCATATCTGCTCAAAAAATTGTTAATAGAATTCTAAAAAAAATAGAATAACTTGCTCGATGGATAAATCAGAAATTGAATTGTTTGGCAGAAACAATAATTTAAAACTGATCAAAAAGAATAATAAATATTTTATTAAAAAAACTTATGCGGAAAATCACATCACTAAATTTACTAGATCGTACACGGAATTCATTTTTATAAAAAGATTATTTAAAAGCAATATCAAGAATATACCTGAAATCCAAAATTATAACCTTAAAAAGAACTACATTATATTTAATAAAATTGAGGGAAAAAAAATTAAAAATATTAAAGAAAATGATTTAGACCAGTGTTTGAAATTTTTAAAATCCTTGAATAAAAAAAAAATAAAAAAAAAGTTTGGCAGGTTTCAATATGCATCAGATTATTGTATATCTTATAAAGATCATGTTGAGTGCGTATACAAAAGAATTATAAACTTGACTAAGATTAGAACAAAAAAAAAAGATGTTCTACAGATTAAAGAGTTCATAAATAAAAATTTACTTAAAAACTTTTTCTTTCTAAAGAAAAATTTAATGAATTCAATAAGTCAAAGAGACTACATAAAAAAATTAGATTCAAATGAACTAATTTTATCTCCATCTGATTTTGGATTTCACAATATATTAAAAAAAAGAAATACTTTATTCTTTCTTGATTTTGAGTATTCAGGATTTGACGATCCTTTAAAGTTACTATCAGATTTTTTGTGCAATCCAGATTACAAAATTAGCACTAGAAATAAGGAAATTTTTAAAAAAAAATTCTTAAAGTTATTCTATTATAAAGGTATCGAAAAAAAATTTGAACTAATATTTAAGTTCCACCAATTAAAATGGTGTACAATGTTGTTAAATGATATTGTCAGCAAAAAATATCAGAAAAGAAGACAATTTGTAGGTATCAAACAAAAAAAAACTAACAACAAAAAAAAGTTTTATGCTGCGAAAAAATATTACTTTAATTTAATTAAAATTTAATATAGAGGTTCAATAATATTTATGGCTATAAAAAACTTTCTAATAGAACAATATAAAAATAACTCAAAGCTCAAAATCAACCATAGTTATTTAGTTGAACAGTTTCATGATTATAAAAAAATATTTAAAAAAATCGAAAAAATAGTTAAGTTTGGTGATTACACATTGGGCTCAGAGGTTGATAATTTTGAAAAAAGTCTAGCTAAAAGGACTGGATCGAAATATGCGATAGGTGTTGGAAACGGAACAGACGCACTTTTTTTGGCTCTTAAAGTTTTTAATATTGGTCATGGTGATGAAGTCATTACAACTCCATATACCTTCATAGCTACAACAGCTTCAATAGTAACTTCTGGAGCGAAACCCGTGTTTGTTGACATAAAAGATGACTACAACATTGATGAAAATAAAATTGAAAAAGCTATTACAAAAAAAACAAAAGCTATAATGATTGTACATTGGAGTGGTCGACCATGTGAATTAGATAAAATTAAAAAAATTTGTAATAAATATAAACTAAAATTAATTCAAGATAGCTGTCATGCTATAGATGCTAAATTCAAGGGAAGGAATATTGTTTCCTATGGAGACATTTGTACCTTCAGTATGCATCCACTAAAAAACTTAAATATTTGGGGTGATGGTGGATTTATGATCACACAAAGCAAAGATACTGCAAAAAAAATTCAATTATTAAGAAATCATGGTTTAATCAATAGAGACAGATGTGAGGTATTTGGTTTTAATTCTAGGCTCGATACTCTTCAGGCAGCAGTAGCTAACTACAAATTAAAACATAAATTGGATAAGATAACTAAAATGAGAATAAAAAATGCAAAATTATTTGATAAATTGTTAAAAAATAATCCAAAAATAAAGACAATTAAAAGAGAAAAATATCTTAAAGAAGTTTTTCATTTATATCAAATTAATTTAAAAGAAAGAGATAAACTAGCTAAACATTTAAATAAGCATGGCATTGATGCTAAAGTTCACTATCCAACTCCAGTTTATCTTCAACCTGCTGCTAAATTTTTAAAACATAAGAAGGGGGATTTTCCAATAGCTGATCATATGGCAAAAACTAGTCTTTCTTTACCGGTTCATGAATTTGTTAAAAAGAATGATATTTTTAAAGTCTCAAAATTAATAAACAATTTTTTAAAATAACATATTTCATTATGAATATTTTAGTTACCGGGGGATGTGGATACATTGGCACCTTATTGACTAATAAATTAATTAATTCAGGGCATTCAGTAGCAGTAATTGATAATCAATTGTTTGGAAATTACCTTAAAAAAAGTAAGAAACTTAAAATTTATAAGAGAAGTATTCTAGAAATAAATCAAATAAATATTAAGAATAGAATTGATTTAATTATACATTTATCTTCTATTGCTAATGACCCTATGGCAGACCTAAACCCTAATTTAAGTTGGGAAACTTCATCATTAGGAACTTTAGAACTAATTAAATTTTCGAAAAGGAAAAAAGTAAAAAGAATTATCTATGCTTCTTCAGGATCGGTTTATGGAATCAAAAAAGAATTGAAAGTTCATGAAAATTTAGATCTTCATCCAATTTCATTATACAATAAAGTTAAAATGGTAACAGAAAGAATACTTCTGTCACATAAAAATGAATTTGAAATATTCATAATTAGACCAGCTACTGTTTGTGGGTTTTCACCAAGAATGAGACTTGACTTAACAGTAAACGCATTAACCTTCAGTGCACTTAACAAAAAAAAAATAATAGTTTATGGAGGAAAACAAATCAGACCTAATATTCATATAGATGATATGGTTGATCTCTATTTATTTTTAAGCAAAACTAACAAAAAAAATTGTGGTGTTTACAACGCCGGTTTTGAAAATATGTCGATTAATCAAATTGCAAATATGGTTAAAAAAAATATTCCCTCTAAAATAAAAGTCATAAAAAGTAAAAATGATCCAAGAAGTTATAGATTAAATTCTCAAAAACTATTAAAAATTGGATTTAAACCTAAAAAAAAGGTCATTGATGCGATAAAAGAATTAAAAATTTTATACTTTATGAAAAAACTAAAAAACAGATCTAATTATCACTCAGTTTTGTGGCTAAAAAAGTTGATGAAGCATGCTTGAAAATTTATATGAAAACAGACTGAGCAAATCTTATCTCTCGAATGGCTATGTTATAGAGAAGAGCGATGAAAGAAAGACATTGGATGAAATAAAACTAATATTTATTAACAATATTAATAAGATTCTACCAAAAACAAAAAGCAGAAGTGATGATTATACTTTAAATTATTTGCATAAATTTATTACTACTAAAGAATTAAATTCTTTTAGACTGGAAATTATACACAAAATTAATAATACATGCGATTTTAGAAAAAAATTTTTTAAGGTTTCTAAAAAAATGGTTGAGACAATTGTTGGTAATGAACTTGCAATGCAGACAAAAATAAATTTAAGTATTCAAATTCCAAACGATGATACATCTTTACTACCAGTGCATGCCGACACTTGGTCAGGGCTATCTCCTTTTGAAACTGTTGTTTTAATGCCTTTAGTTGATTGCTACAAAACAAAATCGATGTTTATACTTCCATCAAATAAATCAAAATTAATAGAAAAAATTTTTAAGAGCAAAGTAAAAACAACAAAAGAAATTTTCCAAAAAATAAAAAAAGATATTAAGTGGTTAAAAATCAATTATGGACAAATTCTTATTTTTGATCAAACTTTACCTCATGGTAATGTAGTGAATAAAGAAAAGGAGACAAGGTGGACAATGAATTGCAGATTTAAGGGAATTTTTACACCTTATAAGGATAAAAAATTAGGAGAATTTTATGAACCCATTTCGTTAAAATCTGCTACTAAGAGAGGTCTAAATTATAAACTTCCAAATGAAAAATAAAAAATTAAAAGGTTACATTTTTAGCAGACCTTTTATGGGTGAAAGAGTTCCTCAACATGTTCAAAATATTGTTTTAAGAGACTACTGCACAAAACATAATTTTAGTTTTTTAATGAGCGCAACTGAGTATTCAATGAAAAATAGTCATTTAATGTTGTTTCAAACGCTTAATGATATTAAAAAATTTGATGGAATTGTTTTCTATAGCTTATTTCAATTACCTGAAAACAATAAAGTTAGAAAAAAAATTTTAGAAAAAATTCTTAAAATGAAAAAAGAAATTCATTTTTCTTTAGAACAAATGAAAATGATAAACAAAAATGATTTGGAAAAAATCGAAGAAATTTGGAAAATTAAAAAAATTTTACCTTTTTGCCCTACCTATATATGAAAAAAAGAGAGACAAAGTTTATAAGCAATTTACATCGATCAACAAAACGAAATTATTTAGCAAGAGTGAATTTGAAAAAACCCATATATATGAAAAACGCAAAAAAATATTCATTTGATTATTGGGACAGTTCTAGAGAAAAAGGGTACGGTGGATATCGATACATTCCTGGCAGATGGAAAACGACTGCAAAAAAAATTATAAAATATTATAATCTTAAGGCTGGCTCAAAAGTACTTGATATTGGTTGTGGTAAAGGTTTCTTACTATTCGAAATGTTGTTAATTGAACCAAAATTAAAAATTTATGGCACTGATGTTTCAAGCTACGCTATTAAAAATTCAAAAAAAGAAATCAAAAAATATTTAATTAAACACGATATTTCGAATAAATTACCGTTTTCAAAATCTTATTTTGATCTCGTTTTATCAATTAACACAATTCATAATCTGGAAATCTTCAATTTAGAAAATGCAATTAAAGAAATTCAAAGAGTAGGAAAGAAAAAGTTAATAATTGTTGAAAGCTTCAGAAATGAAAAAGAACTTTTTAATTTACAATGTTGGGCATTAACTTGTCAGTCATTTTTCAGTAAAAAAGAGTGGATTTGGCTTTTCAATAGGCATAAATATAATGGTAATTACGAATTTATTTACTTTTAAAAAATGAAAATTGAAAATTTTACTAAAAGCCAATTTTTGGAATATCAAAAAATATTTAAAGATATTGATATAAAAAATTACAAAAAATTGATCGATAGACTAAAAATTGTTAAGAAAAAAAAAATACTTTATTTTTAGCTGGTAATGGGGGTAGTTCATCAATCGCTAGTCATGTAGCAGTTGATTTTACAAAAAATTCGAAAATAAATGCACGAACTTTTAATGAATATAATCTAATTACATGTTTCTCAAATGATTATGGTTATGAGAAGTGGTTGGAGAAGTCCATTTCATTTTATTGTAAAAAAAATGATATTTTAATTCTCATAAGTAGTAGCGGAAAGTCTAAAAATATTATTAACGCTGCAAAATTTGCTAAAAAAAAAAAAAATGTTTCTAATTACTTTCACTGGAATGAAAAAAAATAATCCAGTAAGCAGATATGGAAACTTAAATTTTTGGGTAGATTCCAAAAAGTACAATACGATTGAAAATACCCACCAAATTTTATTAACTCTAGCTTCAGATATTCTTTCAAAGACTTAAATCTCTAGTAATTTTTTTGCTTTTTTCCTTTAAGGCTTCACTTAACACTAGATTTTCTCTAAGATATTTATCAGGAATATGTATCTTAGAATAATAGTTTTGCTTACAAAAAAACAATCTTGTATTTGTTGTACGATTTTGGATTAAAGTTTTATTTACCATTAACTTATCTAGAGTTTTCTTTCTCATAGTATCAAATTCATCGAATAATTCATTTTTTTCTGACAATCCTAAAAAATTTTTATTAAAAAAAATTTTGGATAATTCAAGAATTTCATTTGGAGAATTTTCTATCGCTATAAATCTTTTCTTATCTAGATGAACTGTAAATAATAATTGCTCATTCTCAAAGATTTCTGGAATTGTGAGTAGTCTTTTTTTTTTGACACAATAGATACTTTTAAAAATTGCCACATTATCTTTTGAATTGCTAAAAGAATTGTATAGTAAGTTTTCATGAGGGCAATTGCTTAATGCAAATTTTTTGTAAAATAGTCTTCCCATGTAGATACCCGGGGTTATGTTCCCAAAAAAGAATTCGCAATTTTGAAAAATATAGGCTTGGTTTAAATGTGATAGTTTATAATTATTTGTTAAATCTAAAAAACCTTTGTCTTTAAATAGAAATCGTTTTGATAAATGGTCGCCAATTCTAATTATATTAAAACTGTTATCCAAAAAAAAATTTATAGCTTCTTTATGATTATGGATATCACTTATAGAATAATTACTTATTTGATTAATTTGATTATAGTTTTCGTCTTTTATATGTAAACAAACAAACTTTTTTTTTAAAAATTCTGAATGTCTTTTTGAAAAATTGATATCTTTAATTTCAACATCAAAATATTTTCGATCTCCATTAATTTTAAGCCATTCCTCTTTGTCAGCCTTAAAATATTCCTCATCTTCGTTATATCCAAAATGCAAAGGGAATATCTTTGTTATTAACTTTCTACCAAAGAACAAGTTTAATAATCCTACTATTTTGAATTTCTTAAGAATTAAATTAAAATTAAGAATTAGTGAGTATGCAAAAGACAAAATTTTTTCGCTAGTTGATAAACTTTTAAATATACTTATCATCATTTTTTTTCCAAATATAAATTTAATTTTGTGACCTCCATGATTATTTATTAAAGGAAAACAAATGATCTTTTTACATTTTAAATAATTACAAATCCTATAACCTTCATCCAACAATTTGTAAAACCCGGTATATGAGTGGGATCTTATATTAATCTTAAAGTAATTATATTTTTTAAGCATACAAATTGAACTATTATGTAATTTTATTTTAATTTTTCAAATAATAGTTGTATACACGTATTTCAAATTAACGATACTAATATTATGCAAAGAATAAATAGTAAAAATATTAAAAAAATTATCGCTAAATTAAAAAAAAATAAAAAAAAGATAGGATTGGTGCATGGTGTATTTGATGTTTTGCATGCTGGCCATCTTCTTTACTTTGAAGAAGCAAAAAAAAATGTTGATTTTTTAATCGCCTCAGTAACTTCAGACAAATATGCTATGAAAGCTCCAGGTAAACCTATTTTTGGAATAGAGAATAGATCAAAAGTATTACAATCTTTAAAATCAATAGATTATGTGATTGAAAGTAATTATCCGACAGCAGTTAATGTTATTAATGATATTAAACCATCAATATATTTTAAAGGTAAAGATTATTTGAAAAATAAGGACTTATCTGGAAATTTAAAAAAAGAAATTGCTGCTATAAAGAAAAATAAGGGGAAATTTTTAATTACAAATTCTAAATTATATTCATCAAGCAGAATAATAAATGAAAAATTTGATTATCTCAATAAAGATGCAAAAAATTTTTTGAATAAATATGATAAAAAAAATTTAAGAAACAAAATTGAATTATTTCAAAACCTAAATAAAAAAATTTTAGTTATTGGAGACCCTATTTTAGATATATACAAAATGGTTTCTCCCTCAGGAAAGTCAAATAAAGCAAACGTTCTCTCTACGAGAATACTCTCAGAAAAACTTTATGCAGGTGGATCTTTGCTTGTATCAAATATACTTAAAAATTTTTCAAAAAATATAACATATTTAACAATTTCAAATAAAAAAAATAAAAAGTATTTTAATAAATTACTTAATCATAAGATTAAAAAGGCTCTGATAAATTCTAATATAGGATTAATTGAAAAAGTAAGATACCTTGATGATTATTATTTAAATAAACTTTTTCAAGTAACTCAAAATGAGGATCTAGAACTTAATAATAAATCAAAAAAAAATATTTTAAACTATGTTAGAAAGAACTTCCAAAAATTTGATAAAATTTTTGTTTTTGATTACGGTTATTTTACTGTTTTTAAGGATTTGCTTAAATTATTTAATAACAACAAGTCAATACAAAAAAAACTCATAATAAATTGTCAAAGTAACTCATACAACTTCGGATTTAACTTAGCAAATAAGTATAAATCTGGAGAAATAATGGCTATGGATGAAATTGAATTTCGATTGTGTTGTAAAGATCGAAAAACAGAGATGCAAAAATTAATTAAACAAAATATTCATTTATTTAATAAATTTAAAATTTTAATAGTTACCCAAGGAAAAAATGGAAGTTATATAATTTTAGGTAAAAAATTATATTATGTGCCTACTGTTTTTAAATTCGCAAAAGATACAATAGGATGTGGTGATGTTTTTTTAGCTATTTTTGGACTGGCTTATACTTCAAAACTTTTTAATTTAGTAGATGTAGCTTTGATTTCACATATGGCTGCAGGTATACACGCAAACTATCAAGGAAACGAAAACTATATAACTAATAAAAAATTGATTGAGACTGTAAAAAATATTATTAAGAAATGATCCTAGTTTGATTTCTTATAAAGGGACCTAAAGAAAACTCATGATAAATAGCAAATTTAGATAATATCGAATACTTATGAAAAGTCTTTTTAGGTATCGATAAAATTATATTATCTTTTTCATCTAGAAACACACTTTTTTTAAGCTTTAAATGTTTGTTATAAAATCCAATTCTAACTCTTCCTTTTATCATTTGTACAGTTTCACCATTCATTAAGTGTGAGTGGATTTTTTGGCTAGAGTTTTTTCTATGTAAAATAATCATATCATGTTTTTTGGATTTTTGACTATTGTGTAAATTCACTCTAACACTTTTTTTGGTATAATTAGAAATAGAAATAAGACAATTGATTATTTTTTTGTCAACGAGAGGTAGATTTTTTCCTTTGTAAAAGTAAGATTCAGTTTTTGCAGATTTGTCTTCAAAATAAAATTTTTTTTTTAAGTATTTTTTTGAATTAAGGTATTTTTTCTTTATAAACATTTAAGTCCAGTTTGAAGCTAATTTTTTAAACTCCTGAATATATACATCTAGCGAAGCCTCTGCCTCTGTCTTTTTTAAAATTAGTGGAGGGGTAAAACAAGCTCTATGAAACTTGGAGCTTATTAATATCGAATGTTTTTCCCTTAAAGTTTGTCCAAGTTTTTCACTAAATGAATCTCTATTTCTACATTTATATTCAAAAGAGAATCTTAGACCTCTCCCCCTAACATCAAAAAAGAATTCATGATCTTTGAGTTCAGAAAACAGTATATTTCTCATATGATTTCCAAGTTGGTTAACATGATTTAAAAAATTTTTATTATTTACAGTTTTTTGTACGGCTAGTGCAGCAGCTGCAGACAAGGAGTGCCCTTGATAAGTAGTGGTGTGTTGAAGTCTACCTTGAACTTTTTTTATTACATTAGAAATTTTTTTTGTTGTAATTACAGCACTTAGGGCGCCATAGCCGGCAGCTAAAGTTTTTCCAATAAACAAAAAATCTGGGGTTACATTGTCATAATCACAACAATACATTTTACCGGAAGTGCCCGTTCCACAATATATTTCATCTAATAGAAGATGTATGTCATATTTGTTGCAAATATTTCTAATATACTTCCAATAATTTGGGGCAGGTGGAACGTCTCCGACCAAACCACCCATTATAGTTTCCCCAACAAATCCAGCAACTTTGTCAGGTCCAATTTTCAAAATCTTTTTTTCTAATAAAGATGCAGATCTTTTCGCATAAGCATCTAAACTCTCTCCACTTTGCATCAAATATTTAGGATGATGCATTTGAATCCTCGCCCTTTTTTTTGATAAACCTTTCCTGTAAAATTCCAAATTGGGTCTTTCACCAAGAGATAAAGCATCAGCAGTTGATCCATGATAGGATTGTGTTCGAGAAATAAACCATCTTTTTTCTGGTTTACCTAAATCAAAATGAACTTGATAACTCATCCTCATTGCTGCCTCGCAGGCCTCAGCACCAGAATTTCCAGAGAAATAAACTTTGTCTAGCTTATTTTTTTTATTCTTGCACAAAACTTTTGATAGTTCTTCTAGATTAGGATCAGTCCACACTTTGTAATCTATATGGTTAAATTTATTGATCTGTTTTTTTATGGAATTATTTACATATGCATCCGCCCATCCAAGAATTGCATAAGAAGTACTTCCTCCAGTTAAATCTAAATACCTTCTATTTCTTGTGAATAAATAACAACCTTTAGCTTTAACAATTTTATCTGGTACTTTTTTTTTAGGAAATACCCTTAACAATCTTGACATTTTTTAATTTACTTTACGATTGTGCAAAGGTTTTGCAAACTCTTTGTAGTTTACAAAAATATGTTCTAAAATAATTTTTTGATCTTTTTTTGATATCACCATAAAACCACCTTCACCCAAATCTAAATTATAATTTTTATTTTTTCCTGGGTCAAAATAGTCAATTAACTTTATCTCATCAAATACTTCTTTTTCAATTACATTTCCATGCGAGGAAATAATTACATTTGTATTTTGATCAACACTAATATCTAAAATTTCTTGCCTTACTAATTTAACGTGATCACTTACGCTTTCGTTAAAAGGTCCTGTATGTAAAAAAACTATATTTATATCATCAATTTTACCAAATGCATTAATTGCTGTTTGTCTTGATCTACAACTTGGACTGCTAATGACTTTTCCTATAGGAAGATTAAATCTTGCAAATTGTTTGCCCATTATTTTAGATTGTGATTGACCCTGGTTTGATAAACATACCGCATCTTTAAAAAAAGTATTTTCTCCTTGAAGTCCTTGCAATGCTTCTTCAGCATCATAAGCAGGAACATCTAGCCATTTTTGTCTGTGGGCGTGCCTGAAAAAAAGGATATAATTCCCTTCTAAAATAGCTTCAGCGTATTTTTTATCATTTAATTTCTTTAAATTTTTTTCTTTGTCCAACTTATTAAAACTCAATCTTGCCTTTAAAGTCTTAGAGATTTTATCCCTTACATCATACAAGTATACCAATGATGAAAACGTAATAACTACAATCGATAGTACCAGACAAATTTCTATAAATTTTTTAAGGTATCTCATTAATTGCTCATAAAATAATTATGTTTCTAATTTTAATAATCTTATATTACTCAGTATATTTGTTAATACAACTAACTATATAAATTTTAAAGTTTTTCTCATTTTATTCTATTCAAAAATTTTTTCTCAAAATTTTTGTGCCAATTTCTTACAAAAAAAACACTTTTATCATCAATATAATGATCAAAAGATGGTTTTCCGAATTTAAGTTGGTGGAAATTTAAACCCCATTTTTTCAATTGTTTAAGTGTTCTTAAATAACCTTGTTTTTTTGCTTTTGTAATATTTTCATTATTTCTTCCCATATATCTTGAGGTAAATATTATTATTTTATTTTTTTTATACAATTTATTAATTAATTATATTGTTTTTTTATAAGGCCTTGATTTTTGATAATTATTTTTTTTCGTACTACAAATCACTCCATCTATATCAAAACAAAAAATCTTTTTTTTATTCATCAATCCAAAATACTCTCAAATTATGTCTTATAACAATAAAAATATGCTTAATTTTGTGAAAAAATTGATAAAGCACCGTCAATTGAACTAATTATAAGAAATTTTTAACTAGACGTGTTTTGAATTGTAAAAATAATCATTAATACCAACTAAAAAATTTAAATAGTTTAATAATATTTACTTTTTTGATATTGATGATAATTAATTCAAATTATGAAAATCAATCTTGGAGCAGGACCTAATTGGAAGCATGATGGATGGCATGTTTTAGACTACAAGGTAGAAAAAAATGATAAGTTTAGAATCAAAGGAGATCTGAATAAAATTAATTTAAAAAATAAGAGTTGTGATGTTGTTTTTATAAGTCATACCTTAGAACATATTCCTCATATTCAAATTCAAAGAGTTCTCACTGAAATAAATAGAATTATGAAAGCTGGGGCCACTATAAGAATTTTGGTTCCAAATATCGAGGTGATAGCAAAAGCATATGTTAAAAAAGATAAAAAATTTTTTAAAAAAGCTTTGGATGAAGATCATTCAATAAGAACAGATTTAGGTTTTGGAGGAATGCTAATGAACTTTATTGTAAGTCCAGGACAAGATACAATCTTAATAGACAGAAATTTAAAAAAATTCATAGCAGGGTATGCACACCTATATGCCTATGACTTTAGTATGATGAAAATTCTTCTTAAAAAATGTGGATTTAAGAATATTACGAAAAAAAAATTTTGTGACAGTAAAATAAAAGATTTTAAAATTCCATGTCATATATATGGCAAAAGCTCAAAGTATCACAATTTGAATAATAAGTTTTATGCAAAAAATAATCTTATTCATGAGTACAAAAATGGAAAATATAGGATTAATTTTAAATTTACTGGTTTTGATAAAGACCCTGTCACATCTTTAATAATTGAAGCCAAAAAAGATCGATATAAGAAAATTTCAAAATTAAATGATATAAATGACTCAAATAAAAATTATAATAATTATGCTTTTTCTTTATTATCAAATAAAAATGTTAAAACTTCTCTAAGCAGAAAAAAAATAAAATTTTAATTTATGTACTTAAGTTTTCTTCTTTGATTGATTTCACAATCAAGAATACTTTTCTTTTTATACTTTAAACTTTGTTCTAGTAATTGTAAGTCTCTTTTTACTCGTCTGGCACCATCTGGTTCAAGAGACGCAGCATGATCTGTTCCTTTTAGGGTTCTATCTAAGGTAAAATGTCTCTCCACCCATCTTACACCCAATGTTCCAGCAGCAACATCCGCAGAAATTCCTTGGTGATGTCCTGAGAAACCAATTGCATGAACTTTCTTCTCATAGTTTTTTTTTTAATCTTAAAATTTCTAATAAACATATATCTTCTTGCTTAACCGGATAATCTGAAGTACATGCGTATAAAATTAACTTTTTATTTTTTTTAAATTTTTTTGCCAAATTAAAAATTTTTTTTTCCTCTTTAAGAGTAGTCATGCCAAGTGAGATATGACAGAATCCGTTAAACTTTTTAAACAAATAAGTTAAAAGCTCAATATTATTATTGCATGCAGATGGTATTTTAATGTGTTTCATGTTCATAGAAATTAACTGTTTTAATGAAGTTAAGTCCCATGCTGAGCACATATACTCAATTTTTTTTTTTCTACAATAAGCCTTAATTTTTCTATGTTGATTTATATCGAATTCTAACTTTTCCCTGTGTAAACCGTATGTTTTACCAAAAGAGTTAGCTGGCACTGGATGTGGCAAGTTATACTTCTCTTCCCCAAGTAATTCCATTGGATTTCTTTTTTGAAATTTAACGAATTTAATCTCACAAAAATTTGCAAGAACATCAATCATTTTCATAGCTAGCTTCAGATCACCTTGGTGATTGCATCCTACCTCAGCTACAAAATTTATTGCATTATTTTTTTTTTTCATTAGAAGATATAAATTATTATATGTGTCAATTTTATGAAATTAAACCCAAAAGATTTTAATACTTATCAGAGCGACGGTGTTATTAGAGTAAATAATGTCTTTTCGAAGAGTGAAATCATTAATTTAAAAAAAAAAATTGATTTATACATCAAAAAAAAAGCAAAAACTCTCAAAGGAAAAGAAATTAATTATATTAAAAAAGAGGTAAACTCTATTCATTTGTTTAAAGATATATTTTTCAGAAAATTTTCTAATCAAGAGAAAATTCTAAATCTTGGTAAGTTTTTTTTAAAAGCAAAACCAAAAATTAGACATTATGAATATTTCGCTAAACCTAAAAAAATAGGATTATCGAGCCCAATGCATCAAGACAATTACTATTGGAATTTAATAAACCCCAATTCATTCACGATTTGGATAGCTATTGATAAAGCAACAAAAAAAAATGGAGCTGTTGAATATTTATTGGGTTCACATAAAAAATTATATTCACATACAGCATCATTTGCCCCAGGCAGCTCTCAAAAAGTAAAAAATATCAAGAAATTTAAAAATAAATTTAAACTTAAAACTTTTAGTTTAAACCCTGGAGATTGTCTAATTCATCATTCTCAAATAATTCATGGAAGCAAAAAAAACTTATCTAATAACTCAAGAAGGGGTTTTACAGTTCAGGTTATGACCGCAAAATCTAGGGTTCACAAACAAAGATTTCAAAGGTATCAAGCTTCATTAAAAAAACAAATAGATTTAAGAGCAATTTAGAATTATTAATTATGTCCCCTGGAAATGAATTGATTAATCACAAAGAGCTTACCGAAATAAAAAAAATATTTACTAAAAGTGATGGAGTGTTATTTGCTCATGGTTTCGATAAAAGGCGAAAAAATATATTTAGAGTAAGAAAATTTGAAAATGAATTATCAAAAAAATTTAATAGCAAATACGTTCAGTGTGTTAGCTCGGGAACAGCTGCAATAAAAGTAGCATTAAAAGCACTCGGGGTTAAACATGGAGATGAGGTAATAACCCAAAGTTTTAATTTTATTGCAACTATAGAAGCGATTCTTGATTGCGGTGCTAAACCAATAATTACCGGCATAAATGATGGACTTAATATGCCAGTAGAGGAATTGCCAAAATTAATAACAAACAAAACTAAAGCAGTCATAGTAGTTCACATGCTCGGTTACAGTGCAGAAATGGATAAAATATTAAAATATTGTAAAAAAAAGAAAATTCCATTAATCGAGGATAATTGTGAAGCAGTGGGCGGTTCTTATAAAGGTAAAAAACTTGGAACTCTCTCAGATATTGGAATTTTTAGTTTTGATTTTGGAAAAACAATTACTACCGGAGAAGGAGGTTGTATCTTAACAAACAATAAAAAAAATTATTTATTTTTTAAAAGATATCATGATCATGGTCATAAATTAATTAAGAATATCCCTAGAGGTATAGATGATGCTGATATGCCAGGTTTCAATTATAGAATGACTGAGTTACAGGCAGCCGTAGGACTTTCGCAAATAAAAAAATTAGATTTTATAATTAGAGAAAGCAAAAAGAGGTTTCTTTTAATTCAAAAAATAATAGGTGAAAAATTAAATTTGCGAAAGATATATGAAAAATCAGAACCAAACTATGATACTATTATCTTCAAAATTAAAAATAAATCTAAAAGAAAGAAAATTGTCAATTATTTAGTCAGGTCCGGAGTTGGGACAAAAAATCTACCTGACGCAATCAAGTGGCATTTTGCGTATTTTTGGAAGCATGCGATAACCAAAAATCAGTTAAAGCATACTTTAAAATCAAAAAAAATTTTGGAACAATATATTGCAATACCTATATATCTATCAATTAGTTTAAAAAATTACGAAAGATTGTCAAAGAACTTACTTAAAATTATTTAGTTTCGAGTTTTTGTGTTTGCAATTTTTTTTGCAAGTTCAAAGGTAAATTTATCATCGATATCTATAAAATTTATCCTATCGATTTCAAATGGAAATGTTTTTTTACTAATTAATGTTTTATTCTTTTTGAAAAAACTTCTTGTGAAAAAAAATAAAGATCCCGTAATAAATAAAAATTTTCCATCATAATTTTGCCTATTTACTACCCTTTTTTTCATTAGATAATTCCATTTCCTTTTTTTCATTTGAATTACTTCATGAGGATTTTCAAGTACTTTTGTGACATGCATTAAAGAAAATATTTTTTTTGCTTTTATAAAGTTTAAGGTTTTGATGATTTCTCTTTTATACAGCATAGGAGACGTAACTTGAAAAAGTAAAAAATTATTATTTATTTTTTCTTTGTTGTAATTTGTGAGGAAGTCGTAAATTAAATCATCAATTTTTGAGTTATTTGACGAGAGGGCTTTATTTCTTATATATCCTAAATCGATTTTTTTATTTTTGATAATTTTTTTTTTGTAAAATTCTGAGTCTGTAAGAATGTAAATCTTTCTAATTTGTTTTAAACCTATTAGTTTTTTTATAGTAAAATTTACTAAATTAAGTCTATTTTTAAATAATAGTATATTTTTATTTTTTAAACCTCTTGACTTTGATCTCAGGGGGATTATTGCTTCAAACATGGTTGTTTTGTTCAATATATTTAAAAAAGTAAAAGTTAATATAAAATAAACAAAAAAAGAACATAATAAAATTTTTTAATTCTTTCTTATTTTATATGAAAAAATTTGTATACTTATTAACCAAAAAAAATAAAAAATCTATAGTATTGTTTATAATTCTAAACATCCTTTTAGTATTTGTTGAAACATTCAGCATTGCTTTGATTCCTCTAGTTGTTGATTTCGCAATAAGTGAAAATCCATTACTTCCCCAATATTTGACAATTTTTGAAAATGTTATGGAGAGCAATAATAAAAAAGATATTCTATTGATGGGGTCAATTTTTTTTATAATTCTATTTGTTTTCAAAAATATTTATGTAATATCTATTATAGCTTTTCAAGCCAATTTGTATAAAAATTTTAGCAGACAGATAAAAAGAAAATTTTTTAATTTATACATAAATGCACCTTTTGAAATTATAAATAATTATAATTCATCCCAGATATTAAGGAATACAGAGCAGGAAACAACAAATTATTTAAACAACTTTTTTTTTATCCTAAAGTCATTTAAGGACTTATTTCTGTTCTTATCTATTTTTTCTTTATTGTTGTTTGTTGATTTTAAATCAACATTGATATCTTTAATAACGTTATTGTTTCTATTATTTTTTTATTTCTTTTTATTTTTCCAAAAACTTAAAAAACTTGGTGAGGACTCTCTTAGTGCTAAAAATCATTTTTTTAAAATGCTTTTACAAAGTTTAAGCTCAATAAAGAATGTAAAAATATTAAAGAAAGAAGATTTAATATTGGATAAATTTTTAGATAAAGTAAATGTCTTTGAAAATGCAAGAAAAAAAATTAATATTATTTCTGCAATACCCAATTCATTATTTGAAGTAGCATTTGTCATAGCTATCTTTTCTTTGATAATAATTGTATCCGATACTGAAATAGAAAATTTCTTACCTATTATTTCATTATATGTAGTTTCTTTCTTAAGATTGTTGCCAATTTTTTCAAGAGTGGGGCAAACTTTGTCAACACTAAGAAGTTCTTACCCTTCAGTGTTACATTTAAATAATGAAATTCAAAAATTGGAAAAATTTACAAAAGAGGAAACAAAAAATTTTAATAAAAATACGAATTTAAGTTTTAAGGAGAACATCAAATTAGATAATATAAGTTTTAAATATCTAAAAGGTAACAAACCTGTCATTGAAAATTTGAACTTATCCATTAAGAAAGGAGTAGCAATAGGTCTAGTAGGAAAATCTGGTTCAGGTAAATCAACATTAATAAATTTAATTTGTGGATTATTATCCCCTTCAAAAGGAGCAATTATGGCTGACGGTGTAGATATATCTGAAAACATTACCAATTGGCAAAAAAGAATTGGTTTAGTGCCACAAGAAAACTATCTATTAGATGATACTGTTTTAAATAATATAGTTTTTCTGGACGAAGAAAAAAATATTAATCAAGAAAAATTAAATAATGCAGTTTATTATTCTGGTGTTTCTGAATTTGTTAATCAATTAGACAAAGGACTTGAAACGACTGTAGGAGAGAGGGGTTCATCTTTGTCTGGTGGTCAAATACAAAGAATTGCGCTAGCAAGAATATTATATCAAGACCCAGATATTCTGATATTGGATGAATTTACAAACTCATTAGATCCTGAAAGTGAAGGTTTTATACTCAAAAAATTACAATTACTTAAGAAAGAAAAAAATAAAAATTTTTTTATAATAACACATAAGATTAAACCTTTAAAATTATGTGAAGAAATTTTAGTGTTAGATAATGGAAAAATTTCTAAATCATATAACTTTGAAAATTTTTTTAAAGAACTTGGTTTTTTATACAACTAACTTAATGTGGAAGTCTAAAAAGTTTAAGAAGGTTTTGATCGCTTAACCTCCATCTTTTGAAATTTGCTGGCCTAGGCCTTCCAATAAGTAATTGTTTAAACTCAACTAATAAATATTTAATATACATTATATAATTAGATCTTCTTTTTTTACTGTTAGCTTTGTAATTTATAAAAAGTTTCGTAAATATCCCTAAGCTGTCAAAACTTCCAGCTAGTTGATTTGCTTTTTTAAAAAAATTTTTCTTTTTACACAAATTAATTAAATAATTTTTATCTTTTTTTAGTAATAAAGATAATTCGTTTAAATTATTGGGTTCAATACCCAATCTTACAGAACCATGTTTCGCATTAGGTCCCACATTTTTTTTTTCAAGAACAACTTCATCCCATTTAACTAGTTTATTAAGGCTTATTACCGGCACATTGAATTTTAAAGCATCTACAGAAACTGAACTATAAACATTAAGAATTACATCTACATTCATTAAAAAATCTCTCACATCATTTGATGTATAGATTTTTTGTTGTGGAAAGGTTTTTTTATAAATTTTTGGATCCTCAAATGGGCTTACTTTAAAAACTACTTCATGTTTATTCTTTATTCTTTCAATGATTTTTGTAATCAATTCTATATATTCAAACTCAAATTTTAGTAAACCCAATCTTTCAAAATCACCTTTAATTGTAAATTTACGAATAAGTTGAGGAATAATAGATTTTGATATACCTGAACTTGAAATTGATCTTAAATGCGTTGGGATTCCAACTACTTTTATTTTTTTATTTGATTTCTTTTTTAAAGAATAATTTTTTTTATCAAATTTTAAACATCCACTGAAAATTATTTTTTTTTTAAAGCCTTTCTTGATTAAATATTTCGAGTCTAAATCCCCCCAAACTAAAATTTTTTTAAGTTTCTTTAGCATTGGGGCTGGATATTTCTGTTTCTGAATATCGTTTGTATAATACATGCCTTCTGATGAATGCATAAAGACATCAATTTTTTTTCTTTCAGCATATTCTACAATTGGTCCGCATGAATTGTTGTATAAATTTGGAACAACAACAATATTAGGATTTATTAAATCTAATGCAGTTTTCCATAAAGGAATATAGAACAGGTAAAGTCTGATATTATGTTTTGCAAGATTTTCCCTCAAATCATACAAACCGTAAAGTTCTCTAAATTTATTATCTATGATCCAGACAATTTTCACAATATTTAAGAATTTTATTTAATTAAATTCATATAGTTTAATTAGTTTATGTAAAGTAAAATTTTAAAATAGATTTTTTTAAAGTTTGTTTGACAATTTTAAGAATAAACTTTACTTATGACTTTCTTATCATGTTTAATAAAACCAAAAAATGTCGTTTTTATGGTGTAAAATTAATTGTACATAAATGAAGGAATATTTAATTACAGATTTTTTAAATTTTAACGAATACAAAAAACTAAATCCGAAGAAGTATTTGGAAATTCCTGTTTTTGATAAGCAGCACAGATTAAAAAAAGATATTATATATTTAAAAAGATGGCAAAGTCACAAGAAGAAGCTTGAAGATATGAAAGAAAATATCAAATTATACGATATCTTTTTAAAAGAACTTGTAGATTATTTAAACAAATACCATAACAAAAAATTTTCCAAAAGATATTGGTCGATTATCTTGGGCCCTTGGTTATATCCGTTTATATCATCTATATCATTTAAGTGGAAACTCATAGAGTCATTAAAATCAAAAAAATATATTTTTTTAAAAAAAAAAAATTAATAATAAAGATGTGGTACCCCACGGTATTGAAGATTTTACAAAGATGTCGATGAGCAATTACTGGAATCATTATATTTTTTATAAAATTATTGAATTTGGTTTTTCAAAAAAAATTTCAATTTTAAGCAGCAAAAAAATTATTGATAATAATGAAAGAGATAAAATTTACAAAAATCTTCAGGTCCAGCCTTTCAAAGAAAAAATTTCATTACTTATTCAAAGTTTTTTTAATTTTTTTTCACAAACAAAAAAAACGCTAATTTTGTCAACTTATATGACCAATTTCCAGGAGCTGAAACTTAATTTATTAATTAATAGATCTATTTTGTACTATAAAGCGATTAGACCTAACTTATTATTTAGAAAAAAAAGATTGTATAGTTTTGAAAGAAACAAGCTTAAAAAATTAAAAAAAAAGGATACAAAATTAAAAAATTTTTTAAATCAAGAGTTACTAATAAATTTTCCAAGTACTTTTTTAGAAAATTTCGATTATGTAGAGAATATTTTAAAAGAGATTCCATTACCAAAATTACCTCAAAAAATATTTACATGTCTTGGGATTAGTAGAAGCACTTTAATGGATAGATATACTGCTAACAATATCGAAGGGGGAACCTCATTGATTCTCGCACAGCATGGAGGGAATTATTTTCATCATAAACATCATTTTAATACAATTCACGAAGTAAACATATCGGACATGTATTTAACTTGGGGGAACTTAAAAAAAAAGAAATCTGCCTCTGTTGGTGTTATAAAAAATTTAATACCATCTTCAAATACTTCTAATAAGATAATTTTAGAAATTCGAATGCGAAAAGGTTATAACAGAGAAATTAAATTGGATAGTGGTTTCTTTGATAGTAAACAATATCTGCATAATCTGTGTTCATTTTTTTCATTGATTAAAAATAAGAAAATTTCAAGAGATTTGTATGTAAAATTACATGAAGTCAAATCTTTTTGGAATGAAAAAAATCAATTTTTATCAGCAAACGCAAAACTAAAATTTTTAGATGAATCAAAAAAAATGTTAAATGAGATGAAATCTGCAAAATTGATAATTCAAACATTTTGTTCAACTGGACACTTAGAAAGCTTGGCAATTAATAAGCCAACATTAATTCTATTTTTAAATAATTTTAACTTACTGAATAATAAATCCAAAAATTATTTTATAAAGTTACATAAGATGGGCATAATTCATACAAATATAAAAAGTTTGATCAAAAAACTCGAAATGTTAAGCTCAAAAGAAAAAATTGATATTTGGTGGAATGACAAGAATAAACAGAACTTGTTAAATAAATACAGAAACGATTATTGTTTTTATAACAAAGAAAAATTAAAAAATTTGAAAGAATTGATTGCAAGTGTTTAAAAAAATTTTAATTACAGGTTCAGCTGGTTTTATTGGTTTCCATTTGTCACTAAAATTATTAAAAAATAGATTTAGAGTAATTGGTATAGATAATTATAACAGTTATTATGATGTAAATTTAAAAAAAGCTAGGAACAGTATTTTAAAAAAATACAAAAATTATTCATTCGAAAAAATTGATATAAGAAATTATAAAAGTTTAGAAAAGATTTTTAAAAAAAATAAAATAGAAATTGTAATCAATTTAGCAGCTCAAGCAGGCGTCAGATATTCGCTAGTAAACCCAAAATCGTACATAGAAAACAATATTGTTGGTTTCTTTAATATGATCGAAAACACAAAAAAATATAAGATTAAAAAATTTGTATATGCAAGTACAAGCAGTATTTATGGAATGCAAAAAAAATTTCCTTTTAAGGAAAGTTTTAATACAGATAGGCCAATACAACTTTACGCAGCAACAAAAAAATCAAATGAAGTTATAGCAGCATCTTACAATCACTTATTCAAAATAAATACAATTGGCCTAAGATTTTTTACGGTTTACGGTCCTTGGGGTAGGCCAGATATGGCTCTATCATATTTTACAAAAAATATAATTAAGGGAAAACCTATTAGTATATTTAATATGGGAAAACATGAAAGAGACTTCACTTATATTGATGACATTGTAAATGGCATTTTAAAATTACTCTAAATAAAAAAAATAATTGTAAAAATGAAATTTTAAATATAGGCAATGGAAAAAAAGTTTCATTACTAAGATATATTGATTTAATTGAAAAATATTTAAATAAAAAAGCAAAAAAAAAATATTTACCTTTGCAAAAAGGAGATGTTGTAAAAACTCATTCCAATATTTCTTTAATAAAAAAAAATTATAACTATAAGCCTCGTACTAGCGTGGAATTTGGAGTTAAAAATTTTATAAAATGGTATAAGTCATATTATAAATAGGATGACGAATCGAATTTTGCTAATAATCGATGTAAATCAAAATTACAATTTAAATGAGTCAAATAAACATTTTATAAATATTAATAAAGGGACCATAAATTTAAAAAATTGTAAGCAGATTTATTTAAAAGATTTTATTAAATCAAAAAAAAAAATATATACCCAGTTACTTAACAGATTAAAAAACGAAATTATAAAAAACGAAGAAAATAAATTTTTTTTTGCTGAAATGGAGCTGTTTAATCTTAGAAATGATAGATATCAAGCATTTGATAGAATAATAAATCTACTATTGATAAAAAAAATAATATCAAAAAAAAAAATAAAAAAAATTAAAATCATTTCTGATAACAAATCTACCTTAGATATATTTAAAAATATTAATATAGAAATTGAAAAAATTGATTTAAGTTATGAACGTATCAAATTTTCTTTTATAAAATTAAAAATTATTAAGTTTTATTTAAAAACTCTTTTTTTAACTTTTTATATAAAGATATTTAGAAAAAAAAAAATTAACATTAGAAAAAATAACTTTTATATGTCTATTTTTCCAAATGAATATTTGTATGGAAAGTCAAGTTTCATAAATCAAAATATTTTTAATTTTTTATTAAGTGATGAAACACATTTAAATGCCTCCCTAGGAAGAGCAATTAGCAATTTTAAATATACATATGACAGACAAATTATAAATATTGAAGAATTCATATATATTCAAGACATTGTCTTTCTTATTCTTAAAACTGTCTTTGGTCTCAACAAATATAAAAAACTTAAATTGGATAAAATTCTAATTGAAAACTTATCTCTTAAAAAAGAATTAAAAGAATTGTCTATTGGTAGCTTTATAAATAGATCAAAATTAGAAATTTACAACGAGGCCCTTCCAAGATTTTTAAAAAAACATGAGGTAAGTAAAATAAATCTGTACATGTTTGAGTATAGCTTTGGGTTTTATTTGATAAGAACAATAAAGCAATTCTCAAGTAAAATTTCAATTTTAGGGTATCAACATGGAATTTTTACAAGAAACCTAATGTGGTATGACTTAATAAATAAACTACGTTTCAAAAAATATTACAAACCTCATTGCATAGTCAGTTCTAACAAATATAATGTTTTAGATTATAAGTCTAAATCTCAAATAAAAAGAGTATTTATTAATAAATTAGATGCAAGGAGCCATAAAGCAAAAGTAAAAGCCACAAATCTCGTAAATATCAACAAATACTCAAAAAATGTTCTTGTCATACCTGGTACACACGATGTGAAAGATATTTATTATTTTATAAAAAATAACCATTTTTTTAAAAATAAAATTTTTTACTTTAAATTACATCCAAAAAATAAATTTAATTTAAAAGAAAATAAAAAGATAAAGAAAATTGACAGTTTTTTTAACAAGAACTTTTCAAAAATTATTATTTCACAAACTTCTTCCATTATATATGACTTTCTAACCAGAAAAAAAAAGTTTTCTTTGATCGATTTAGATTATAAACAAAATATAATTCCAAAAAATATAGTAAAAAAAGCGCATTTTATTAATTCAAAAAAAGTAAACTTCCTTTAATATAAAAATTTAATTTTGTCTTTTTTAAAATAAACTTTAGCCTTCCTAAAGTCGCTTTTTATATCAATTGAAAAGGAATTTGAATTTATCTGGTTTGAACCCATGAGAAAATTATTTTCTAAAGATCTAAGCAGTTCAATTGATTCAATTTTCTCAAAATAAGATGGCTTTAATTTTGAATATAAATTTAAAGACTCAAAACTGAAAACAATTATAGATAAATGTTTTTTTAACTCATTTTTTTTCTCCAAAAAATTTAAAGGAGCATCTGATCGGGTCATCCATAAAATTTTACCTCTGTCATTAACTATAAGCTTAACTGTATTTATTCTTTCTCGGTATTTAATTTTTATATGAGGAACCACAATTTGAAATTTATTTTTTATAAAAAATTTAATCGTTCGATCTATGTCACTGGGATTTATAAGAGGCTCATCTCCCTGTACGTCAATTACCACATCTTTTTTTTTTAATTTAAGTTTTTTAGCTGCTTCAGCAATCCGTTCTGTTCCATTTTTGTGGGAAGATTTGGTTAGAATATATTTAGCATTAAATTTTTTACATGTGTTTATTATTTTTTTTGAATCTGTGCAAACATAAACCTCGTCTTTTAATTTTGAGAGACACGCACGTTTATAAGTATGAATAATCAGTGGAATTTTTTCAATTTTTAGCAAAGCTTTAGCAGGAAGCCTTTTAGAATTAATTCTGGTGGGTATTAAAATAATTTTTTTCATTTAAATTTTAAAAAATTTTTTGTTAAAGTAATATACGTTTGCACCAAAAAGAGAACCTTTAAAAATATTGTTGTTCATCAAATCAATTCCACACATTCTAAAATTATTTGGTATTAAAAATTTTTCAATATCGCTAAAGCTAAAATATTTTTCATAGTAATCATTAAATAAAATTTCTACTAAAATTACCTTAACTTTACCTTTTTCTAACGATCTTAAACTACCCTCTAAAACCTTATCCTCAAAAAGTTGTGTATCAATTTTTAAAAAACTAATTAAATCAATTTTTTTTTGCTCAACATAGTTATCAAGTGTTGAAATTTTTACTTTTTTTTTATCTATAATCCTAGTTGTATACTCTCTATCTTTAGTCCACTCAGTGTCTAAATTTACATTATAAAAAGATGATTTACCTGAGAATGCGGTAATATTTAAATTTTTTTCCTCATCTTTATCACCTAAAGCAAAATTATTACAAAATACTTTATTATCGCTTTTAAAATTTTTTTTCATTATATCAAAAGCATCCCTATTAGGCTCAAAAGAGTGAATAATAGGATCATTGAAAATTTTCTTAAACCTTTTAACTGACTGACCAGTATTTGCCCCAACATCTAAGATGACTGGGTTTTTTTCAGAAATTTTTTCTGCAATAAGCTCATCGAAATTTATTATATCGTATTTCTTATTTATTCTTGATATATCATATCCAAATTTTCTAATTAGTTTTTTAATTTTATTTCTCATTTATACATTTTTATATTTGTTATATTAAATCATAAATAAACCATATTTTTATTAGTAATAGCAAATATAGTTTATTAATATAATTTAATCTAATATTAATAGTTTTAATTGAAGGTTACTTTTAATTTATGAAAATAGCATTTATAAGTGGAGCCTTTTTCCCAACTGCCGGTGGTGCCCAAGTTCAGAATCACAATATTGCAAACAAATTAGTCGAGAAAGGGATAAATATTGAATTGTTTATTTTTAATAAAACAAATATTAAAAATAATAAATATAATATAACAATTTTTAATAAATTTTTATTAAATACTGTTTATTTCTTTAAATATTTTTTTAATTTAGACATTTCGTTTCTTCTTAAAAGCTATATTTCTTCCTTAATTAAAAAATTTAAATTTGATATTTGGCATTTTAGTTTTTTAAATTTTAAAAGCCTTATACTAATTAATATTCTAAAAAAATATGACCAAAAAATAATTGTATCTTTTCATGGAGCAGATATTCAAATAGATAGATCAATTAATTATGGATATAGAATTAGTAAAAAATATGACGTTTTTTTAAAAAATACTTTAAATAAAATTGATAAGTTTACTTATATATCTGAAACTATTAAAAATGATATACTTGAATTAGGCGTGAATGACAAAAAATTAGTATATTTTCCAAACAGTATTAATTTAAATAAATTTAAAGATTGTAAGGAAAATGCCAACGTTGATGAAACAATTTTAAGGCTGATCACAGTTGCAAGATTTGCTGAAAAGAAAAAAGGTTTAGATTTAGTCGAAAAAATTAGCCAAATGATGCTAAAAAAAAACATAAATTTCAGATGGAAAATAATTGGTGAAAACAGCCATTTTTTACTTCAAGATAATTTTTTTAAGATTCACAAACATTTATTTGAAATAATTGATAATATTGAAAATCTGGATCAAGAATACTTTCCTCACACAGATTTAATCAAACATTATAAAAGTGCAGATTTATACATAAATTTATCAAGGATAGAGTCCTTTGGTGTTACTTATATAGAGTCTCTTGCGTCGAAAGTACCAATAATATCATTTAGTAGCAAAGGCAGTAACGAGATAGTGAAACATAAAAAAAATGGCATATTAGTTAACAAAGATGATATTCCAAATTTCGTTGATCAAATTTGTCGAATAAATAAAAATAAAAATTTAATTGATGATATGAAAAGCAATTGTTTAGATTCTATACAGAATTTTGATTTGGATGCAAACATAAATAGACTGATAGACATTTATAAAAAATTAAATTAGAGATTTTTGTATTTTGAAAAAAAAAAATAAAATAATTATTTTTGATTTAGATGGTGTATTAATAAACTCTCTTCCAAACATGAAAAAAGCTCTTAAGCTTACTTCGAATAGACTTTATCTAAAATTATCTTTTAGTAAATATAAAAAATTTCTTGGGCTACCTTTTGAAAAAATTTTAGAAAATATGAAGATAAAAAAAGATTTTAAAAAAATAAAAAAATATTATGAGTTCTATTCATTAAAATATATTAACCAGATTAAAATAAATAAAAATTTTCTTAAAGAATTAAGGGTACTAAAAAAAAATTATTTTTTGGCGATTTATACCTCCAAAAGTAAAAAAAGAACAAAAAAAATTATAAATAAATATAAATTATTCGATGACTGTGTAACGATTGATGATGTGAAAAAAGGAAAACCAATGCCCGAAGGACTTTTGAAAATTATTAAAAAATTTAATATTGAAAAGAAAAATGCAGTTTATATCGGAGATAGCATTTATGATTATCAATGTGCCAAGAGAGCTAGTATTTTATATTTACATGCAGATTGGGGTTATGAAAGATCAAATAAAACAAAGAACCTTATTAATATATCTAATTTAACTAAAATTAAAAATTTTTTATAAGAACCAATGAAAAAAAAAATATTTTACTGGTCCCCTTATTTAAACAAGGTAGGTACTGTGAAATCAACAATAAATTCTGCATTGTCTCTCAAAAAATATGATCAAAACAATGAGGTATATATAATTAATGCATGTGGCGAGTGGAATGATTATAAAAAATTATTTTCAGAAAACTCTATAAAATTTTTAAATTTAAATTTCAATTATTTTAAATTTCTTCCAAAAGAAGGGTATATTAAAAGTAGATTATCATATCTTATAATATATCTACTATCTTTTGTGCCATTGATAAAATTGTTAAAACACCACAAACCTGATATATTGTTTTTACATCTTATTACCTCTTTACCCTTAACTATTCTGAAATTTTTTAATTTTAAGACAGATTTTGCCCTCAGAATATCAGGATACCCAAAATTTAATATTGTAAGAAAAATTTTTTGGAAATCGATTTCCAATAAAATTAAGTTTATTACATGTCCAACCTTGGATTTAAAAGTCAAACTAGAACAAATAAAAATATTTGATAAGAGAAAATTATTTTTTTTACCCGATGCCATAATCAACACAAAAGATCTAAAAAGAGATAGAAGTTTCACCATTAATGATAATATTTTAAAAAATAAAAAAATAATTTTATCAGTGGGAAGATTAACTAATCAAAAAAATCACAATTACCTAATTAGCGAATTTGCTAAATTTTCTCAAATAAATGATCAATTTATCCTTTTAATTTTAGGTGATGGAGAAAAAAAAAGTGAGTTAGTAAAATTGATTAAAAAAAAAAATATAGAAAATAGAGTATTTTTGATCGGTTTTAAAAAAAATATTTTTAGCTACATGCGCGAATGTGATGTACTCGTATTGTCTTCACTTTGGGAAGAGGTCGGTTTTGTTATTGTAGAAGCAGCAGTATGCAATACTTTTGTAATATCAAGCAATTGTCCAAATGGTCCAAGAGAATTTTTAGAGGACGGAAAAAATGGAATTTTGTTTAAGAGCAATATTCAAGATGAGCTTTTTAAAAGTTTGGAAAAATTTTCTGATATGGAAAGAAAAGAAATTTACCAAAATAAAGTAAGGCTAAAAAAAAATGCAAAAAAATATACAACTTTTCAACATTATTTTAGATTGAATAAAATTCTTAAAATTTATGAGTAAATTAATTTAAGATTTAAATAAATCTAAATACATTTTTAAGTTTTTATTATAGTCAAACCTTTTTAAAGATTTATAAGAATTCATCATCATTTTTTGACATTTTATTTTATTCAAATGAAAATATTTAATTTTTTTTTCTAGCATTTTGTGATCACCAACATTAAATAAAAATCCACCTTTACCATTCAACAGTATTTCTTTTGGACCTGTCCTACAATCACTTGAAATTATAAATTTTTTTAATACTAAGCTTTCCAACAAAACATTCGGAAGTCCCTCAAACTTAGAACTTAAAACAAA
>MDTA01138499.1_pt1 | contig 37935 bp, 34 predicted proteins | sample 811151 | NCBI WGS metagenome assembly MDTA01 (sample SAMN05326648, study PRJNA326480) | marine metagenome | isolation source: seawater | place: Indian Ocean: South | collected 2010
ATAAAAAAGATATTAAAAATACAGGGGGTTATCTTAAAATGTTTGTCTATGATGATTTTGTCCTTGAAAAATTTGTTTATTATTGTAAGTAAATTCCAACTAATGGTGTGTTTTTTATGTTTATAAAATATATATATATTATCTGTATTAGTTTGATTAATTTTAAAAGTTTTAATATCAGTAATAACACATATTTTTTTATTGTGATAGCAGTAATGTAAAATTGAATAAATATAGTTGATATCTCCGCTTTTATCAAGATAAATTACTGTATTTTTACTATTATTACACTCAATATTAACTGTATTAAATAGTTTCATCTAATTAATATTACAAATTTAATTTTATATTTAAACTAAGTTTATAATAGGTTATTATATTAATGAAAAAAGAAATCAATGTTGAGGATTTTAAAAAAAATTGCCAAACCGGCGATATTTTATTATATAACACGCAATTTTGGTATTCTAAATTAATAGAATATTTTTCGGATTCAATTTATAGTCATATTGGTATTATTTTAAGAGATCCTGTTTACCTTAATGAAAAACTTAAGGGATTATACCTTTTAGAATCTTCATATGAAGATATTGATGATTCCAACACAGGTGAAAGGGTATGGGGTGTACAAATTATACCACTTGATTTTGTACTTAATCAATATAATTCAGGTTCTTATGGGTACTTATACTACAGAAAACTTAATACTACTCGTGATGAAAATTTTTATGAGAAATTAACAAAATGTATTAATAGCGTAGAGGGTGACAAATATAATTTAAATCCAGTCGATTGGTGTAAAGCCTTATTCAAAATAAATTCGGGTGAAACTCATAAGAAAAATACATTTTGGTGTTCTGCTTTAGTAGCATATGTTTATGCTAATCTTGGGTGTTTAAACAATGATATTCCATGGACATTAACTCCACCTAAATCATTTAGTTATTATGAAAATGACGAACAAAATAGGCTAAAATATGAAAATTGTACTTTAGAACCTGAAGAGAAAATTCTATTCTGATTTAATATATTTTTTACAAAATTTACTTTTATTAATTTTAGAGGCTAAGGGACAATCATCATCTGATAATATTGTTAAATGTGGTTCTTTATCATTTAAGTTAATATGTATATTAATCCTTCCGGGGCGTACTATTGATGCGTCTCTATCTTTAAACCACTGATAATCCTTATTGCTTGTTAAAATCGTAATAAGATTATCATTTACACATAAATTATCCATAAATTTATTATTCGAATTTTTATCAGCTATTGGCGAACGATACATTTTATGATGTATAACGGTGTTATTAATAACCTTCATAATAGGTATATCATATTCATCAATAAGCAATACAAGAGGATTATTTTTGGAAGGATTACATACTTTTAACAACGCATTAAGACAATATCCAGGCGAAGTAAGTTCAAAATCTTCACAAACTGATGCATTTAATTTAGAAGCAAGTACATATGCTATTTTTGATTTACCAATACCAGATTTACCTGTAATTAATACAGTAATTGAATTATTGAAACCATTTTCAACAGCTGTATCTAATGATTCACAGATATGCTCAACACACTTAAATTGAATATCAGAGGTAAATGTATTACTGAAATTAATATTTGTATATTCATATTCCGAAGAAATCCAAGCCTCTGTTTTGTGATAAACTATTACATTATTACTATTATTCTCGGTATCCTCTGATTCACATGTATCTTCTTCAATAGATTTGTTCCTATAGTTTTTATCCAATATCTTCTGAACAATATCATGAACCGCAAATAATTTAATTGCTATTGCTGGCTCAGATGAATTATAATCTTTATCTATATCTATAAAACTGATAAATCCTCTTCCTATTACTATTTGTGCAGGATACATTTTTTTCATGGTTACGGTTTTAAACATACAATATAACTTATTATTATCAATGTAATTACAAACTTCGGTAGCTAAAAAGCGATCATTAGATGAATCTATATTATATCTATATGGAACTATAAAAGAAAACAAAAAAAATATTATGTATTTAATCAAGCTGCCAAGTAATGATAACCCGCCAATCATACCGAGCAAATAATACGCATCCATTACTAGTAATTATATAAAAAGCCTTATATAATTATTAAAAATTAGGTATATAATTATAACTATTATATTCTTTCAAGAATCTGCACCTGGTATTAATCGGAAAATTATATTTTTTACACCATGAAACAGAGTAAATAGTTTGCTGTTTCTTAATTTCATTGATATCTTCATTATTAAGTTCTTCTTTTACATAGGATAAACCTTTAATCAATGATTTGATCTGTTTTGATATAAAATATATATTCGTTGCCTGAATAAGGTCTATAAAATCCTTTGGTATATTATTATTAATAATTTTTCGAACATATTTATGTTGTTTAGATAAGATAACCATTTCATCAATAATATTATATAAACTATTCAAATCCACCTGGGTTATACCTCTAAAAGATTTACATACGATATATTTCTCACTATTGGCTGACCTCGATGTAAATGGCTTTACAATATGAAGCTTATCAAAATAGTATGCTAATGTATAGACAATATCAATGCTTGCATAATGGAAAAGGTCGAATAATTTTATTACCATATTCCCACCCTTTTTAAGAATGCTTAAGCCAGCTACTATTTCACAAAAAATAAGTCTAAAAGCAAGAACTTCTTGGTTAGAATAATCATCTGAAAAATCGAATCCACCATCACCGGTTACCAAATCTGCCTTATTTTCACTAAACAACTTCGCGAAATATTTTATGTTTTCAACATTATAAAGGTCACCAGTTTCATCTTTACCATAGGATATTGTATATTTACTACATTCTCTGAATATCCTGTGTGATTTTTTCCACCCAGGTATGTCATTATTATATGGTTTAAGTGTAATACAATTAACAGTATCAATTGGATTGAGACAGAATCTGCGTCTATAAAAATTAAAACATTCAATAAATCCACCAGGTCCCTCAGCCAAAGCACCATATGTAATTTCCCGCTTGGTCGTATCAATTACATCACAGTCGAAACATAGTTCCCACATCTTAAAAAAAGAACGACTAATTGGGTCGTAATTTGCGATGCCCAAATTAGAAATTCTATTTTTAATACAGTGATGTAATAATTCATATTCATTAGATAATTTTTTACAGAAATCCCATATCTTTATATTTTCGATATTATTGATCATGTTTTTATATTTATTCAGTATCTTATAGATTTTATTATCTAATAAATATTCCGGTAATTCATCTGATATTTCAAGATTAAAATTAGGTTTATCATCTATATGATGTATAGTTATAATAGATTTTTGAAGCAATTCCATTGTATAATCTAATTAATATATGTATATTACCTTTAAATATAATTTATATTATTTATAACTCATTTCTAATTTTTTCAAGTTGTGATACATTTGTATCAGGATTTTTAAGCTTAAATTCATCTATTTTTTTTAAAATAATTGTTTTACCTGCACTATATTGTTTAGATGATTTATCAAATTTACTAAGTTGGTCTTTCATTTTCATTATTTTTTTTAGAGCTGAATTCGTTCCAACTAAAATTGATTTTTTCCTTCTAGATTTAGTTGAAATTTTACTTGATTGAGATTCAATTTCTTTTCCCTTTACTACTGTTATTTTCTTTTTACTTTTTTTATCTTCATCACCTGATGGTTCAGATTCTTCAGGTTTATTAACAACTTCAATATGTTTGGTTTGCTTTTTAAGCTTTTCTTCAGCTTGTTTTTTTCTTAATTCAGTTATTTCATCAGAATAACGTTTATAAGCATTTTCGATTGCTTTATCTATTACATCGTGAGAATATGACGTGCTATCTTGAAGATACTTTCTAAGTTGATTTTGCTTTGGTAAGTTGAGCATTTTTCTGAGTTTTGATGTATCGTATATTTGTTTTTCAAGTTGTTCTTGTGTATTTTGTTCAGTAGTTTTTTTCTTAAATAAGAAGTATTTAAACAGAAACGATAACTCTTTTTCTTGAGTTGTCAAATTAATGCTTTTAATCATTTTTTTCATAGGCGAATCAGATGGTATTGTAGACATATTATCATAAATAGTCTGGAAAGAACCTATTGATTTACCGCCTGGTAGCCAATTAATCTTTTTAAGGTCATCTTCATCAAGTGGAATAATATTTAATTTTTCAAGTTTTTCGCATAAAATATCGAAGTTAACAAGGTATTCTTCTATTATTTGTCCAATTGAATAAATTAATACATCTATGGTGAGACCAATTGATGACCGGTCATTCTTAAATTCAATATTTTTGTATTTCTTTTTAATTCTCCAAATAGCTGAACCATTTTGAATTCCCTCAATGTACCCATTAAATGGTTTATCTTTGAGTTTATCGAATACCATATTACCATCAAAACAGCATCCCATGAAAATACCACCTGGTTTAAGATTATCAGCTACATTAGTAACAAAATTATCAAGAATTTTTTCTGATTTGAAGAAGTAATGTGTGGCGAACATTACAGATACCATATCAAACTTATTATTTGTAAAATTGGTATTAGGATGAATATCAGTATTCCATAGGTCATATTGTAGAGATGAATATCTTGTGTCTGTTACAGATTCACCCTTGAGTATTGATTTACCACCATCTCCAACCAAGAAATAAGATTTGGGTATTTTGGTACCCGTTTTTTCGGATTGTGTTTTATAGAAATCGTAGCGCGCACATGCACCATCATTGGCATCATCAATATTATTACCTACATAATCAATACCGACAACAGTATCAATACCATTATCTCTCCATTTTGGAATATCGCCGCCTTTTCCACAAGCAAGGTCCAATAAAGTCAGCCTTTGTTCATCGGTTGTTTTACTTAAACTTGCTGCATTATTTATTAATATCTTGTTTTTGACTATTTTATTGTGAAAATCTTGCAAACTAAGGGTTATTGATTTATCGCGTTTTTGCTCTCTTTTGTAATATTTTTCTTCTTCTTGAGATATATTAGGTATATTTTTCCCAGTTGTAATCATTTCTATTGTAATTGGGTTATGAATAGTACGCCAAATATTGTTTGCTACATCCATATGATTACCATAATTGATACTGACTTTGAATACTGATTGATTTTTATAGTAGTTCTCAATTTTAGTCATATTTTGTTTTATGATTTCAAATGCTGTTCCACTGCCTTTAATTTGTAAATCTTTACGGATACGTTGTATGTTTCTATCAACGTGAGAAAATTCAAATTTTTTCATAGAGCGCTCTTCATCATACTTATTTACAATATTGATACAATAATTTATTTGAAGTTGAAGACGTTTTTGCTCATTAAGACCCAATCTATAATTAAATGTTTTATCATGGCGTGTACGCAATACTTTCCACCTAAGACTTGGATTTGATATAAAATCAGGTGTGCCTGGTGTAAAATTGTTATAACTGATTTCAACTATTGTATTGTCGTCAATTGGGTTACCATCTAAATCAACTGGTACCTTTTTAATAGAATAGTTTTTTCTAACGTGATTTATTGGTATAAGTATTTGATTAATATTTTCTTCTGACGGATTATTAGGATTAAATGCAACTGGTTCAAAAATATTACGCCTTCTATTAAATTTGAAATCACATGGATTTTTATTATCGCGTACTTGACCACCATTAAATAATTTAGCTGAAATATATTCATTATAAATAGTTTCTCCATCTGTAATTGTAGGTATTTTAATTACTCTATTCCTCAACACTTTGCGAGACCCTCTTTCAGCAATAACATCTTTATCAAACTTGATAAGAAAGTCAATTGTGTTATCATGTGGTGGTTTCCATTTTAGGTTATGTAACCATCCAGAACCTTGCTTAAGGTCATAATCATTGCGGTTTTTAGAATATCCTACTGGTAAGTCAGCAGGAGTGTAAATAAGACCATCTAGATAGTATCTCGAATTAATTGAACTATTAACTTTTTTTGAGGTCCAATCATTCCATATTTTCATTGAATGTTCGAATATTTTTTCATCATTGCCGAGATAAAACTCTTTTACAAATATACCGAACTGTCTATTGGTATCCAATACTTGAGTCGTCTGAGATTTTTCATATTCCTCTTTTGTCATAATATCTTCTTTACCAACTATAATTACACCGTCTCTTTTACTAGATTTTACGACGTAATCAATTGAATCATCGTCTATATCAATGCCGATAACTTTTACAACAGTACCTTCTTCCAGTGAATATTTTGGTTTCCTTAGTACTGCTTCCGAACCTTTTGTGATATTACCGGATGAAATGATTGTATGTTTAGTATCAGTTGATGAAACATGAATTACTTTTTTGATAAGGTCCTTATTCATATCTACGTATCTTTTTGAAAAATTAAAACGCGTGTCAACTGATTCGTCCGCTGACATAAGCGGTAACATGCATTTATCAGTACCGTTATGCAAATAGCAGTCGAAAATACCATATTTATTGAGTACATTAGATTTAAAATCAACAGGCAGATATTCACCATTCAAAATATAGGAGCCTGTACTTGATTTACCTACTAAACCAGTAGAATGAACAATCATATTTGAATCAATCATAAATATTTTGTTATGATAGCTTCTGTTATCACTATCATTTTCACCGACTTGAAATAACAACATATTGTATCCATCGGCTTTATCAGTTACTGTATAATTATGTGTGATTGCATGTGGATTATCATTGCGCACATTATGGAGGTCAATACTGATTACTTTTGGACTAAGGTAAAAACTAGAATTGTTGTAAAATTCATTTCTAAATGACTCAACATCATGCAAAGTCTTACTAAGTGAATCCATAAGTTCATCAATTTTAACAATACTGCAGTTTTTGTTAACGTTAAAATAATCATATGGATTAGTATATTTAGATTCAATTTCTTCAACTCTTGATGTATCACCCTTACTCTTCATTATATTATATTCTTTGAGACTACGTAAACAATCTAATTTAGTTAATACGCGGTCGCTGTACATTTTAGAAACAACTTTTTTATAAATTTTGATTATATCATTTTCAACAAGTTTAGAGGTGTATTGTTCGGTAATACCGATACATTCCAGTGATTTAATGTAAACGTTATCAATAAATTTTACAACTATGTCATAACAATCATTTACTGATTTATCAACATCATTTAAGCTATATTCAATTTCATATTCATAAGTCTCATCTTGTTGGCTTAATTCTGAATCAATTATGTTTATGGCTGCAATAGGATTACGATTATGGTCTGTCTTAGAACTCTTTACTTTTGTAAGGTCGATACTGAATTTCATACCATCAAGTTCATATTCATAGCTGATACGTTGTTTTAACCTATAAATTTTTGGTAATTGATAAAAATCCATTCTTTGTACATCATTGTATGCATCGGTAGCATTCTCACGCATTTTTCTTATATTTTCATCACTTATATCACCTTCAAATTGTTTTTCTACAAAATCATAATTCATTTCAAATTTACCACCAAAGCGAGTTCGTAAAGAAACGGTATCTACTTGGGCTTTATTTTGACGGGGTTTATATCCATCTTTTTCCATTTCCAAATATGTATTTTTATCTACTTCTTCTTCAAGCCTCCAATCAAGTGAACCTTTGTACATAACTTGATAAATATTACTGAAATTACTCAATTTATTATGTTTACCTTTTGTAATCCATTGATGTGATTGCGGGAGTGTGTTAGTTTTACAGTATTCGCTTATAGTATCTTCGCCAATTAAACTAAATCTTAGATCTGAAATTCTAGGATTTGTTGTGCTATTTTTTACAGAAATATCTAATGATGTTTTATTAGTTTTTTTAAGACCTAAATCATCCATAAATTTTTCCAAACTACGGAACTGAGATAGATTAATAAGATTGGAATCGCCTCCAAATTCGCGCAGGGGAAGACCAGACCTTAATTCACATTCAAGCTGTGGATAGTTATAATTATCCATAATGTTTTTTAAATATAACTGAATTTGTTTAGTTTCATTAGGGCTAATGACCTGACTCATTTATATTATATTATAATAAAAGGTTTTTAAATAAAAAAAATCAAATTTAATTATTATACTGCAATCATTTCAATTAATTCTTCCTTTTTGATATTAACTCTGCCAGTTTTGCCTTGTTTTTTAACATCCAAATTAAGCATTTTAGCTATATTTTGAAGCTCGTCAAGTTTCTTTGATTCTAACGTACATTTACTGAATTTAGTATTAATATTAAGTATTTTTCCACAATCAACCCCACGCAGAAACTTATTCGAACATGAATAAGTGATTGTATATACTTTACTTTTAGTTTCACTTATAATTACAGTTGCTCTCGACTTGTTAAATTTTGTGATAAATTCAGTTTTATTATCAAATATGTAAACAATGTTGAGTGAAAGAATATCACCAAAAATCTTTAACATGTTTACTGTAATAGGTAAATTATTGGATAATGTATCATCTGCTTCAATTTTTTTAAAATGTTTGGTAGAATAATCATAATTACGATAATAATTTTCCTTATTAAATATTGTAATAAGTTCGAGTTTAATTGTTTTTAATTCATCTATTTTATCATTATCAGGTAAATTATAAAACAACGGTGAAAGTGCACTTAATAATATTGTACTTAAGTAATCGCCTGTTTTATTAATACTTAAAATATTCAATTTTGAATCTATTTTAGTCAATTCTTTAAGATAATTGCATGGGCAATTAATATAATTAAATTTAGTATCAGTATCTATATCATTATTAGTATTACAATTTGTAGTTTTACTATGGGTGATATTTCTTACTTTAGTTTCTTGGCTTACTGACTCGAAATCTTTCAATTTAGATTTATTAGTATCAATTATAGATGTTGTAGATACAGGTTTTTTTAGAATTTTTGTAATATTATTTGGTACAAGTGAATTGGAATATTTTAACTTATTAAAATTACAAAATTGAAGTTCCATATTTGTTTTCTTATATTGCTTTCGGTCTACATTAATATTAAAAATGGATTTATCTGGATTAAGTTGTGAAATTTGTTTACCATTTACATTATTAATTTTAGTAAATACATTATCTAATAAATACCTGAATTTCTTATTAATAATATTCATAATTATATAATGAGTATTATTACTTTAAATAAATCAAATTTAAAAATCATTTGAATCACTTTCAGATTCTTCAATATATAAATTATCCTCATCATCTTCTTCATCATCACTTTGATTAACATTATTATTGTCATCATCATCATTGACATTATTATTACATTCATCTTGATTGTCATTATATTCGCTATTCTCATCTAAAAAATCTTCAGATTCCATATCTTTATTTATTAAATTATTCAACTTGGATTTTTTACGATGCTTAATAATTCTTGATTCATCATCTGATTCATAACTATAAATTGATGTTTTATCATCAAGTGATACATTATCAGTAGGTATAAACGGTAAGTCTAGACTGTTTTTGTTAACGTCTCTGCATTTTTTCAATACTCTTGCCTTAACTCCTGCAAATTTAGCTTTAGAATTTTTAAGTTGTGGATAATTAATTTTAGATTCAGTTTTTTCAAATTGTTTTATGTTAGTAATAGACAGCTTATCCAAAAAATTCTGGAAAGTAAAATTTTCATTTTTTTTTGTTTTGAGCCTTAATAATTCAGTTTCTATACTTTCTTTATCCAATGTATAAGCTTTATAATCAATATTGTTGTTTTTTTTCTCATCAGTTATTTTTTCTACCTTTTTTTTCTCTTCTATGTTTTTCCTGTAGTTTTTGGTGTATTCTATAAAATTAATAATTTTAGTGATAGTTTCATCATCCAAAAATTTAAGATTAATATATACTCCTCTCGAATTTTCTGAATATTTAGATGAATTATTTTGTCGAATGATATTAAATACTTCCTGAAATTCATTTTGATTAAGTTTTGGTATTTCTTTTTCTAATAGTTTTTTATTTTTATAGGATGTTTTAATATCTAATTTATTGGTCTGTAAAGACATTTATTATAACAATAAAAAAAATTTTTGAACTTTAAATTTAGATAGTTCTAAGATATTGTGCAATGACTTTAATATTGGAAGAGTTTAATTTAAATTTATAATTAATTACTTCTACTTCAATGTCTCTCCCTGTTTCAATTTCACCTAATACGTTAGTATCGTTATGATGAGCAGATGCTATAATAATATGAAGCGGACCATTTATTGCAAATAAACCTATCTTATTTTTTCCTATAACTTTACAAACCAATTTGTTTGATACAGATGGTTTACATATAGCTGCTTCTACTTTCACATCATAGTTTATATTTCCGTTGAATTGACTTGAATTAATAATCCCCATACTTCGTGAAACAATCTTTATACTATCATTATCGACATACCCAAGAGCGTTGCATCTATTTCCGAATTTTTTTTTAATTTTCTGCAATAATATTGAATTAATAGCTTCTTCATTTTGAAGTGTGTTACCTGATAATTGCGATGCTTCAATTGCTTCTTTAATATTAAATACTTGGGTCAAATACAACTGTTTAGTTTCTGCTGACATTATTTATATAATAAATATAAATTTTATATAAATATTATCAATTTTTTTGTTTAATTAATTCAATTTCAAGTAATCTTTCTTCAAATGTATAAAAATACCTCTTTGTAGACGATTTACCTGTAAAATCATTGTACCTAAGAAGTAATTCTATTTCTTGACACATAGTTCTCTTGGGTACACTTCTTCCTGAATCATTATAATTTTTATGTGGTAATACTTTTCGTGAATTTTTTTTATCGGTTTCTGTATAATTTTCTTCACCAATCATATCTTTAATTATAGTTTCAAGATGAACTGTATCTTTGGCGCCTTTAGCTTGACCACATAATGCACCTTTGCGATCATATTTCTTATTATGTTTATTTAATATAGTTTTATGTTCTCTATATTTACCATCATCTTTATTGATAATTACAAATTCATTACTTGATGTTTTATCTCTTTTCAATTTAGTTTCAATAAAACCATATCTGTTAGATTCGTTGTCATTTAAAAAATTAACATCTTCTGGTGTAAAAAGCAATTTGTTATAACCTTTTTCCATTTTAACTAGAACATCATCTTGTTTAACAAATATAAAGCGGGATTTATCTGTAATAAATCTTAATCCATTTATTTTATCAGTTTTACTGGTTGGGTCAAAATCTTTTTCAGTTAATATATATTTAATAGTGTTACTTCTACTATAATATTTGTAGATATCTTCTTCAATTGAAGTTAGTTTATCTTCTTTAAATTTTTTTTCTACGATTTCTTTTAATATATTCATTCTTATTTCAGGTGTAATGTTGGTCAATCCATCTTCATATATTGAATAAAACATTTGTAATTTTAAATCTTCTATGGTTGGTACCGTATATTCTTTATATTTCAATGGTTTCTTTAAACTGGAATAATATGTTCGGCGTTGTTTATCATTATAGGCATTTTCTACATAAGTATCAGTGTATTTACGTGCTTTTAAAAGACTATTAATATATACATCGTATTCAAATTTAGGGGCTTTTGGTTTTTGTGTACTTGTACTACTGGATAAATTGAACTTCAATTTATTAATATTTGTTTTTTTAAGTGTATAGTTTATTTCAATATCTTTTGGTCTTTTAAAATTGGGTATAAAGCGGTACAACATCGGTGTTTGCTCATCAAGAGCTTCTGGTTGAAAAATATAATTATTGCCTATTTCTCTAATATATCCAATACGCCCCAGATTATCATACATTTTTTCTTTATTATTAATTATTGTATTTAATGTTAAAAATATAGCATCTTTACTAACAGTAGAACCTAAATTATATTCTACATCATTAATTATATTTTCAATAGTTACTGAATAGTTATGTGAAAATATCGTTTTTATTATGTACCTGATTTTATTTGTTTCATCTTGCGTAAAAAACACGTTCCATGTATCGTTATCTTCATAATCCGTGTTTAAGCCTCTGGTACATTCTATCTCACACTTAGTGAAATTACATTTTTCGCTATAATCAACATCACCCATGTTATAGTTTATCTTATCGCCCTTTGAATTGGATATATTTAGTACTTTATCTGATAATCGTATATTGTTCAATTTATTTAATTCACAATCAACTGCATTTTTTTTAAGAATTATTTCTAACTTGGCCATATTCTTCTTTTTAAAGAACGCTCTACGGTAAATACGCTCATCACTAGATTCTCTGTCGTTGTCAATATGCGCTGCATGTAAATAAATAGTTACATTTCTTTCAGATTCATCAAGTTTAATATGAGATTTATTACGTATAGCTCGCCCAGTTGCTTGCTTCATTTGATTAAGATGATGCAATGGATCCATAATGTGTACTTCTCTGATATTTTGAAATGATATACCTTGTTCTACTACTTTTGTACCTAATATAACTTTTATGTGTTCTCCTGTAATATTTTCATCATCCATCTCACCACGAGCTTCTTTTACTAAATTGTTTAATTTTACTTTTGTCATAGATCCGTCAAGTAATATATATCTGGCTTGTTTGAAATTTTTCTTTTCATCAGCAGTTAATTTACTGTAGTATTTATTATGTCTTGCACAGAACATATCTCGTTTTCTATCAGTTTCCAATAAATTTTTATTTTTATTATTACCATCATATCCAACAAATCCATTTTCTTCTAAAGCTAAAGCCAATGCTAAATTACCAGCTGCTAAAAATTGAGAAAATACAAAAACTATTCCTTTGCATGTTGATATAGATTCTATAATATTTCTAAATTTAATTGAGAATTTTGCAAGATTATCCATATGTAAAAATGCTTTACCATTAATATTTTTGACATAATCTTCATAATAATAAACATCTTCCTTTTTAGTGAAGCATTGGGCTATACCTTTATCGGCTAATTCTCCATCTAATTCACCTTCCATTTCACCGGATTCAATCAACATATTTGAAGGGAAAACAATATTAGAAGATTGTGATGGTTTAATGGAGAAAGCATTATTAGTAATATCATCTTCTGTACCATCTATATTTTGAATCAAATGATGCTTTTGCCAATCACTAACTTGATTTCTGAATAACTTAAAATCAGTATTAGATGGAATAAGGTCATCTTCGTCTATATCGACAGGCGATGGTACATATGTATTTTCATTGTCAGGCCATAATGAAATTGGAAATGTTTTGGGATTTTCCCCACGAACGTATGAAATGTAACCTCTGGTTTTTTCTAACAATAGCTTTCTTACTGCTTCTGTATCTTTCAGGCGTATACCGTCACTTTCAAATACTTTGTTTTCATCTATAGGTGCTCTTTTATCATTCCATAATAAAATATTTATAAGAAGTATGATTTCTCTTGATATATTATACATAGGGGTTGCAGTTAATAAAATAAATTTTGTATTTTCAGCATATCTTGCAATAAGTTCAATAAAGGGTAAGGCTTTCTTATCTTGAACAGAACCACTTTCACGCATTACGTGAACTTCATCCATGATTATTACTCTATTGGAAAATCTTTTTTTAATATAATCTATTTTAGTTTTCTGTATTGATTTCTTACCTACCTTATAATGTTTAAGTTCTGTTACAATACTTTTGGCGAGTTTACCGTAACCATAAAATTCATAGTATAAATTAATATCCTTCTTTACTTTCATTCTTACTTTGTCAATATTATCCCTGCTGAGATTATATTCATCTTTGTAATATGTATTACCCGTACATTGGACAGGTTCTGTTGATTTACTTTCAATTCTCTTTAGTTCTTTTTCAATATTAAATATCTCATCTCTCCAATTTTGTTGTAACGTTTCAGAAGGAGTTAATATTATTGTCTTTTTTCCATCAATATACATTTTTTTTCTGAAATTTTCTGCTATAGATATACCTGAGCATGTTTTACCAACACCAACCTCATGCCATATTAATATACCATTATATGGCGTGTATTCAGATATATAGTTCTTTACAAAAGTTTGATTTTTACTTAATGAAAAACCCTTATCTTTTGCGGAATCTGTTTTTTCTTCTTCATACTTTGTTTTATTGAACTCCTTCTTATTTAAAATTTCATTGTTAAACGTATTTTTTTCATGATTTGGATAATAATTAAAGTTATTTTCGAAATTAGGAATTGCCGAATTAATATTATTTTCTATTATTTCAAGTATAATATCCTTTTCTATTTCATAAATTCTTCTTCTTATATCGCCGGTTTTTAAAGTCAAATTATCAGAGTTGATATGGTTATCAATTTTTTTTACTTTTTCAAGTAGATTTTGTAAAATAATAACATATTTATCTTCTTCTGTTGTTTCGTTATACCATTTACTTACCAACTTGTTGTAAATACTTGTATATACCTCTATGAATTTAGCTTTCTTACCCAATGCATCTTTGTCTATAGCATCTTTAGTAATATCATCTGCTATTTGTAATAATTCATCGTATTTATGTTTATCCATTAATATATACACGTTTTTTAAAATAATTTAATTAACTATTTGTTAAAAAATTATTTACTCTAACAATTAATTCTTTTTTTTTAGTATCATAAGGTCTAAATTTATCAATGACACCGTCAAGTGATAAAAATAAAATATTACTTATTTCAGTATATTGTTCGGGTTTAAATTCATCAATAGATAATTTACCATTACCGATATATTCCGCTAAAAAATATATATTTCTATATTTAATGTTATCATAACTCCTATATTCTTCAATAAACTCAGTACCTTTATCTACAATTATATCACTTGGTGTAATATTGGTTTCTTCCGAAAATTCTCTTATAGCTGCATCATAATTAGATTCATTATAGTTTCTTCTTCCCTTAGGAAATCCCCACTCTTGTTCAGTGTAAGAAGTTTTTTTGTTAGAAATAAAATTATTGATGTCAATAGTAGACTTATTATAGGTATAGCCTTTCTTTATCTTATTAAATTTAGATTCGGCTTTTTCTAAATCACGTTTTATTTTTTCTGAATTTTTTTTAAAGATTTTATCCATCCATAAATGTTCCCACAAAAATCCAAAATTTTCATTCTTTATTATTCCAATTTCATAATCTGTCATTACATCAAATAATTTTTGAATATATTCTATATCTGAAGCCACATAACGCCCTCTAATAAATTCTACATATCCAATTGTATTTCTTCTACATACTAATAAATAATTTAGCTCTGACTCCGAACTTTTATTGTATAAAATTATTCCTAAACTTATTGTTGGTTGTGTACATTCTTTAATATGGTGTCCTCTTGTTCCACAATTTTGACACACCAAATTATTTTTTTTTTAAATTCATTCATAATCTAATAGATATATTTATTTATTTTTTAAGTATATTTTTGTTGAAAAGAGTTATTGTATCCATCGCGTACAAAATCGTGAACACGGGTGTTACATTCAGTTCTATAGATACTATCACTTGTATCCAATTCCATATCATTATTAATTTGCGATGAACAAATAAAACCATTATTTATAAGTTTTTCAATAATTTTATGAAGGTTACATCTATTAACAAATATTTTTTTAATAAATAAACTATTATTTTTAGTAAATTCTATTTCTATACCAACCTTATTATCTACATTAATTTCGTTAAGAATTTTAAAATTATTTTGTTTTTGTCTTGAATCGTGTCTAAAGTTTTTATAATCAACCTTGTTATTAACTGATGAAAATGGCGAATACATATTACATATACTAATAAATTTAATATGTATTTGATACCTACAAAACCTTATATTTAGTTAAAATATAATTGATAATCTGTAAATTTTGATTAACTCTTATACCCATAGCTTGGATATTATTTTGACCTGAAGTTTCTACAAGAATATATTTTTTCTTTTTTCTAATACAATAATCTCTAAGTGTATTTTCAATAATCCGTCTTGTATTGAGTTCCCATTTTTTATACTCAAGTTTTATATCTGAATTAATTATTTTTAGTATATTATCGTAATGATGTTTAGGAATATTAATGGTCTGTATTGATGAACCAATTGATCCTTCTTTATCTGATATAAACCCCCACCCTTCATGAAAATCAATTATAATGTCATATTTATTGATTATAGGTTCAATTTTTTTATTAATTGGAAAATTTTTACCATACATTCTATTTAAATCTATATCTTTACCAACTATATTGTAATGTCTATTATCAAGATAATATCCACAAGGATTTACATTATGAACTATTGTAATTTCTCCAGATTTAATTTTTAATTTATTTTTTTTTAATGCATTTTGTAATCTCAATAATGCTAAATATCCTGATGGTTCATTTCCGTGAGTGCCACCTATTAAAAGAATTTTAGGACCCTTTATATTTGATTTTATGTTGTAAATATCTATATTATGACAAGTAAAAAACAATACTATTCCAACTAAAAATAGTAATATAAATAAAATAATTAAATGCATTATTATATAAAATATACTTAGTTATTTTATTACATTAAAAATAGTGCAAATATACCTCCGGCAACAAACATACCTATTATGGTAACTACCCATATATTTTTCCTGCCACCCTGCATATTCATAGCAACATTCATTGGAGCTATTAAAGAAAGAACAATTGTTAGGAAAAACATTAATGTAAATTTTCCTAAAATATAAATATTACGAGCTAAATTTTTCATTATATCTATATTAAATTGATATATTAAATTAATATATTAACTTAATCTTTATTTTCATAAATATTGTATAGCGAAGCAACTATTCCAAGAGGGACAAGGGTATCCATTGTTAATGAAATAGTACTTAAGCCAGCAAGTTTAAGATATTTGCCTAATAATGGATCATCTATGAGTGGTATATTTTTTGGAACTAATGCACCTCCATCTTGTTTATTTTTGAGAACTTGTTCAAGTGCATCTTTTCCTTTTATAAGCGCAATAGGAACTAATGTGGCTGTTGTTAATGTTTTAATTCCGTTGTATTTTAAAAATAAGTCTAAAACACGGTTACCCCATACACGTTTAACATGTTTATTCATTGCACCGCCATCTTGATTTTCATTGTTGATATATAAATTGTATACAAACATTAAAGTACCAAGAGGAACTAATGTATCTAAAGTGATATTTACGGCACTTAATCCAGCTAATTTTAAGTAGTTACCGATTAATGGGTCGTCAAGAACGGGAAGCTTGGCTCCGCCTTTTTGTTCAACATTCTTTAAAAATTTTTCCATAGCTGTTTTGCCCGCAAGAAGAGCAACAGGAACAAGAGTAGCAGTAGTTAAAGTTTTTACACCTAAATATTTTAAATATAAATCAAGTACTCTGTTACCGACAAGGCTTTGGGCAAAATCTCTCAATTTTTTACTTACTGTCATTTATAATATATAAATATAAAAAATACAACTAATTCAGTTATTAATTCCACTTAAATTCTAAGTATATATTAAATGGCTACACCTAAAATTCAATCTGTAATTTCATCGGGCATGGATAATATTAAGAATGTTCAAAAAAATTTATCACAAATGCCAGGAAATGTTGCTAATCAAGTATCTAATATTAAAGACAACACACAAAAAACTATTTTAAACTCTGTAAACTGGGCTAAGGGTAATTTAAATATGTATCATTATGCTGCAATAGTTACAATAATAGCAATTATAATTTATCAAGCTAATTCAGCAGCAAATTATAACAAAATTAATCCGACATTATTTCCTTCTCCTTCTAATGGACGGGTTTCTACATCACCAATGCAATCAAAATTTAAATCACTTCAACAAAAAAGAGAGTATAGTTATACAATGTGGTTGTATGTTGATAATATGGATTATAATTTTAATAAGTATAAGCATGTATTTACTAGAGGAAATGCAACTGACTTCAAAAATGTTAACCAATCAATAGATGAAACAGATAGTAGTAATAACACAGTTAGTGTTGAACAAATTGCTGTTCCTGGAATATGGATTGATAAGATTAAAAATAATTTGATATTTAAAATGTCTACTGTACAGGAGAATAATTTATCCCAGTTGGTAAGTGACCCTCCTGCACCAGGAACACCAATATCAGAAAGACTAATAAACGAAAAAGTTTGCATACTTAATGCTGAAAATGAATCAACAGTAACAACAATAACTGAAGCAGACGGAGTCTGTTCCCAAGTAGAAGCTCAACCATCATGGGGATGTGATGCTTTCGTAATTGAAGACTTTCCACTTAAGGAATGGTTTTGTGTAGGAGTGGTAATTAAAGATAGAGAAGTTGACTTATTTTTTAATGGCGATTTAACATTTACAGGGAGTTTGCGAGGACCACCTAAAGAAGAAGATACAAACCAAGTAAAAATTGCCGGGATTGGTGACGACCCAACCCTTGGTGGTTCTTCACAGTCTGGAGTATCTGGTTTACCAGGTTGGGCTGGTTCATATAGAAATATAGGAATGTATACATATCCATTAAGTGCTATTGAGATGAAAAAAATATATTACAATGGTCCTCAAAATAGAGAATATTATTTAAAATGGTTATATTTTTTAACTGATCCAATAATGAATCTTATAAGCGATAAAAAGAAAAAAGATTTATTACTTGCTGCATCCTATTTAAAAGAAAGTCAATCAAGTATTACAAAAATGAATGCAGATGATGCACTTGAAGCTAATAAATTTAATAATAAACTTAAAGAAAAAACAGAAGGTTTATTTAAAAAAGGTGAGCGCGTATTTTATCTTGATACAGAGGCAAAAGAAAAACTGGCAGCATATATTAGCGATGGTCCAAATGTAGACCCTACATCTCCTGATACCAAAGAAATAACATATGATATTATTTTAGAAAAACATAATTATGATGATAAAACTACTACAAATAATATAATAACTGATGTAATTCAAAGTAAATTAAGTAAAGATATAAGCTCTTCGAGTTATTATGGTTTAATTATATCTGTTTTAGTTATTTCGATTATAATTGGAGTTATTGTTTATTATAAAATTTATTAACTTTCTTGATTTAAACATTTTTCATAAATAATTTATCTATTTATAATAAATGCATATTGTTTTAAAAATTATAATTGCTTTAGTATTATTATATTTCTCAGATAAATATGGAGTTCAAGCATGGCTGGATTATCCAAGGATATTAGTCAGAGAACCAATATCAATGAAATCAAGTCTAAATTATACTAAAAATAAAGATTTTAAGGTAGGTGGGCCCGAAAAAGGAATTAATTGGTCAATGTCATTTTGGATGTATATTAAAGATTTACACTATAGAGAAGGTAGAAAGAAAATAATAATGAAAACACACGCATTTGAGATGTATTTACATGAAACTGAAGATAAATTACTTATAAAGATTCCATATTATAAAATGCCATGTACAAGTAATAGATGTTCTGGAAATGAATGTAATACAAATGAGTTTTCACAACTAAAAGATTTATCTGGAAGGTCAAATGTAATGTCTGATAAAAATGCGGTAAATGTTGCATTTAAAAATTTTGAAAAAAAATTAACAGAACTTAAAAAAGCTCGAGAAAATTTCAATCATCAAACTATTATTGTTGGTAATTCATCATCTGTAAATCCTGGTACCGCACCTGGTACTTACATTAAACCAAAAAGAAGTGCTAATACAGGCACTGCAAATAAAACACTTTATACATGTGGTCCTGGTTCATTAGATGGTGAGACATTAATGCAATCGACAACAGGAACAGCAACAGGAACAGCAACAGGAACAGCAACAGGAACAAGAGCAGCTAATGGCGCAAGAGTTGACCATACAATTTGTGGCGCCGCACAAGGCGAAGTACAATACTGTAATCATTTGACAGGGTATTGTAGTAAAGATGAATCAACTAAACAAATTTCATTAGCAGCAGGTGGAATTTATAATTCTGATTTTGGTAAATCAGATACAAACAACATCTTAGATAATCCAGGTAAAGGAATAGTATCATATTATGAAGCTTATAATGCGTTGCTTGTAGCTGTAGAAGATTATAAAATTGCAAAAAATGACTACGAAGATGCTAAATTAAAATATGAACTTTCCAAAAAATCTTCAGTTGGATATAGTATAATAGAATTTAAAAATATACCACTTCAAAGATGGATTAACGTAGTTTTACTTATAAACAATAGACATATAGACCTATGGATAAACAATGAACTTATAGAATCTAGATATCTTCCCAATGTACCAGTTTTAAGTGACATTACATTTGATACAGTGTCATGCAGAGATGGTTTTAATGGTTACATTAGTGCATTAACGGTGTGGGACCATTTGATAACTAGAAATATGATTTATTATTTAACAACAAATAGTCCAGTATCAAAATCAATTTATGATAATACAATAGGTCTTTATGTTAAGAGTGTTGACGGATTAATTGATTATATAGAAAATAACTTGGTAAATATTACTATTAGTAAGCCAAAATCCAAGCCTATTCCCAAAAAAATTACAGATGTGGACAGTTGTAAATAGAAAAATTATAATTATTTATTAATTGAAAATATTTTAATGTATAATTATATTATATTATGTCTAACTTGAAAAGTACCTTAGTTTTAATTACCAAATATATTATAGTAATGTTAGTATTATATTTTATGTACTATAGTTACAATAAAGTAGTAGAATCACAAAAAAATGCACCTATTTTAGTAAAAAACACGCACAATGGTAAGATTCCAAAGAGTTTAAAATATAAACCATTATCTATTGATGGTAATGGTTATTCATTAATGTTTTGGATGAAATTAACGGACCCATCATGGAACGCACATAAGTGGCGGCACGTATTACACAAAGGTCATACCAAAGTTGGTCGTGAAGCTCAACCTGGTATTTGGTTGGAACCAAAAACAAATAATATGATTATTAGATATAAAACTTCTGAAAAAATTGGATTATATGATGTTGAGCCAAATAGAGTACTTCATTCATATCATACTGTTAATAAAATATATGTTAAAGCTAAAAGAGAATATGAAAAAAGTAACAATGATTCTAATTTAGAGAAAAACATGAATGACAAAAAATTAGAGTTTGATAGTAAATTTGCTACATATACTGATAAAACTGTCAGTGAACTCAAAGAAATTGATAGGATTAATGGAAGAGGCGGTATATATTTCCAGGCCAGAGAGGAAGAAATTAGAGGAGATATAGGTAATTTTAAACCAGAAAAAGCATTTGTATGGAAACCTGCGTTTGAAAACAATATGCCAAGAAATGTTCATTCAATCGATGAAGCAACCGCTGAATTACCACTACATAATGATGGTACACCAGCAGGCTACAAAGAAGGTCAAAAAATACCCGTAACATTGATTTTAAGAGGAATTACTTCAATTTCACCTGATGATACAGTACCACAATGTAAATCAAACTTATCACATAAAGAATGTTGTGATAGAGTACAAAAAAATACATGTGTTAAAAGTTGTCCAAAGGATGTTTATAACAATAGAAATTTATGTGAGGAGGCCGATCCGAAATGGATCGATTTTGAAACTCATGCTAAGAAAAATTGTGAGATTGAACAAAATACACAAAGCAATAGTAATTGTGTTTTATGTGAAGGATCTGGAACAGGTCATTTTAAAAAAAATGGAAATTTAATGGAATATAAAAAACCAAACGAAAATAATCAAAGATGTTTTATAAAAACTGATTCTTGTCCCGGAATGATAGGTGAAAAAATGTGTCATTATAGTAATTTAGTTGGAGGAAAAGTAGCTAACGATGATAGAACTTTTTCAACACATGTTAAAAATATTCCAATTAACAGATGGTTTCATGTAGCCATTTGTGTAGATGATCAAGCTGCATCAGTACACATTGATGGTAAACTTGTATCATCATCTGCATTCCCAAATAGTGTCATTGATAATGATGGTGTATTATGGTTAACTCAAAATGGCGGTTTTGGTGGTCACTTAACACAGGTAAGGTCATACAATAAAGTTGTAAGTCAAGAAGTTATAGACGAAGTATATGAAATGGGACCTGAGCCTGCATTTCAATTTCCAGATATAAATACTAAAGTTAAAGAAATAACTGGTCAAATTCCTAAACCAAAAGTACAAGTTGAATGGGAATAAATAAATTTTATACACATTGATGATAAATAAATTATTAAGTGATTAATAATATGTTTACTTTCACTATAGTAAAAAAAAAGCTATATATATATTATATTATGGATTCTGATAGAATACAGAAAGCTAGTTCTGAATTTAAAAAAGTAATAACCAATATATTAAATAATAAGGTATTTATGAATATTATGAAGGTTGTACTTGTTCTAGTAATAGTTAAATTGGCTTATGATTGGTGGGTTGGAGACATAAAAACAGTTAATATATTGCCAGGCACAATAAGTGGTTTATCGGCAAAAACAATTGAAAATGCGGTCGATCCAGATGCTGCATTAGTTAAACCAATTGTTGAAAATTCTAAAATTGGCCGTGAATTTACACTTAGTATGTGGTTATATATTAACGATTGGGGCAGTAACGTATCAGAGCCACAACATGTTTTCCATATAGGCAACGAAGACCAAAGTGATATAGTTCCAGGAATATGGCTTTATCCAAAAAATAACAATATAATGGTAAGAATGGATACAATTTCAGAAACAGACCAATATGAAGCCACTTTAAATTGTCATCAAAATGGTCAGGTATTAGATACAAAAGACAAAGCTGAAAAATTATGTAGAAGCAAAGGGTTTAGGAGAATATGTAGTAAAAAAGAAGTAATCAGTAATAAAAAATCACATAATGCTTGCTGTCCAAGTTGGACTTCAACTCCAAAAAAGAATTTGGTAGGAGGACAAATAGTAAATGAATCTGGGTGGTATCAAGGCAGTAATTATCTTTCAAAGAGAGATGCACCTGCATTGATATTCGATGATAATGAAATTAAGTCAGAAGCTGGTTGGTCAAAATTATCCTCTCATAGTGGTATGACAACAATTAATGATTGCAGGGAAAAATGTAATAATACAGTAAATTGCAGTGCCTACGAATTTAGGGAAAAAACAGGTGAAAATGATTGTCACTTATGGTCAGCTGCTATTCCTGAAGATAACTCAAAAGGTTATGTACCAAAAAATCCAGAATTAAATAAATTAAGTAAAAATTCTGGTGTTAAAACTGTAATACCCCAAACATCAGAATCAATATGTGGAAGACTTAATAAATGGCACAGTAATTCACTCGAAAACACCCCACGAGGAGTACACTGCTGTGGAAAAAGTAATAAACCAAGTAATTTAGATACACCTGATAAGCCATGTGATATTGTTAATATACCTGTTCAGAGATGGGTACATGTAGGTATTATTCTTCAAAATAAATCTCTTGACGTATATCTTAATGGTTCACTTAAAAGAAGCTGTATACTTAAGAATATTCCTAAATCTATAAAACAAACAGATAATATTTATATAAATCAAAATGGTGGATTTAACGGTAAAATAAGTGATATTAAATATACCCCCAAGGCACTTACGTCGGAAGATATGATAAGTGAATATTCAGGGTTTTTTGGTGGTAAAAATACATTTGTAAATAAATTGAAGGGGCCTTTTGGAGATAAAGACCTTTCACTATCCGATGTATTACTTACTAAAAAAAAAGAGTTACATCAGCAATAAGCGGATTATTAGATAATTCTGAAACAGAAACAGAATCTACAGATTAAAAAATAAGGCGTGTTTTTAGAGAAAAATATAAAATATATACTATGAAATTATATGTATATATTATATATTATGGCGGATAAAGTAAAAAATACATTAAATGATACCTTTAATAATTTAAATAATGTCAAAAATAATGCTATGAATTTTTTAAATGGTGATTCTTATGGCGCAGTTGCTGCACGTGTAGTAATTATATCATTACTTGTTGTTTTAGTTATAGAATTATTAATTGGAATATATAATGCTTGGAAAAATTATACAAAAGGTAGACTTTGGATATATAAGGGTACCCGGTCAGCAAGAAAAGGTAAAATTGTATTACAAGACCCAAAAAATGATGAGGCAAAAACTATAATACCATCTGAAAATGAAGCTGGTGGTTTAGAATTTACCTATACTTTATGGATGAAAATAGATAATTGGTCTCATCAATATGGTCATTGGAAACATGTATTCCACAAAGGAAATTCATCCTCTTGGCCACTTAGAGCACCAGGCGTTTTCCTTCATCCAACTGAAAACAAATTAAGAATTTACATGAACACCTATACACAAATTGGTGAATGGGCAGATGTTGATAATATTCCATTAAAAAAATGGTTCCATGTAGCTGTATCAGTTAAACAGCGTAACTTAGATATATTTATTAATGGTAACTTAATAAAAAGACACAAGTTATCTGGTTTACCTAAACAAAATTATGGAGATATTTACTTAACACAATTTAAGGGTTACGATGGTTTATTATCAAATATGAGATATTTTAATTATTATCTTAATTTCGCAGAACTTAATGACATAGTTAATATTGGGCCATCAAGTGTAATGGAAGAAGCAGCTCAAGCTTCCAAACCACCATATTTATCATACAACTGGTGGGCTAATAATGATACTGATGTTAATAGTGCTTATATTGCATCTAGTTCAGACACAAACAACGAAAATCCCAATAATATAGTCACACAGTAAACAATTTAAATCTATAATTAATAATATTGATATTATTAGTTATATTATTTTATAAAATATATATATATAATGCGTAATAATCAATGTTCTATTTTAGTAGGTGTTCTTGTAATACTTGCATTGTCGGCTTTGGTACAAATATATTATAGTAAAAATATGACCATGGTTGGTTTTATTCACAATTTAACAGGAATTAATCTCGAAGAAACCGTTCCTAAGGACAGTGATACTGTCACCGAAGAAAAATTTAATAATTATAAAATTGCTAATAAATTTAACTTTTAATTAGACCTGAAAATTTATAATTCTTAAGACCTCTTTGCTTATGGTCAATGTAATTTGCAAAAGTTTCTTTTTCAGTTAGTAAATTTTTAATTTTTTTCTTATTTTTCTTAATGCGGTTATTAAGTTCATAATCACTAATATTCAATTCGTCTTGGATATTAACTAATGAGTCCAGACGTTTATGATTAGGAATGCAATTCGAGCTGATTTTATTAAAGTTATAGTTTAATTTATCGTAGTATTTAATATAATTAATTGTAATTATAATTGATATTAATCCAAGAATGACTGATAATAATGGTAGTAGATTCATTTATAATAAGATTAGAAATATTTATTTTATTTATAAATTTGATATAAAAACAATTTAATGTAACAATTTATACAGATGTCTACAGAAATTGACTCAGAAGCCTATATTGATGTTAATGATTCATTTCTTACAAAAAAAGGGCTATGTGGTCTAAATAACTTGGGCAATACTTGCTTTATGAACTCTATAATTCAATGTCTGAATAACACAATGCCATTACTCAAATTCTTTCTGAATAATAAATATCAATTAGAATTAAACAAAAGCTCACCTGATTATAAAATTGTAGTAGAATGGAATTCATTGTGCAGAGCATTATGGCATAAAAATGCTGTAGTTACTCCAAAAAATTTCCACCGTTCTATACGACAACGAGCAATTGAACGTGATTATGATGATTTTACCGGATATGGTCAGAATGATAGTCAAGAATTTCTTCAATTTTTGTTGGAGTCATTTCACAATTGTTTTAGTAAAAAGGTAAATATGTCTGTCGTTGGAAAACAAAAAAATGCTCTTGATAAAATTGCAATTGAAGCTCTTAATGGATTTAAAGAATATTTTAAGAATGATTATTCATCTATTATTGACATATTTTATGGACAATACTTTTCACGGCTTTATACTTACAAACAAGACGGAGTTAAAATATCCAATACATTTGATCCATTTAGTTGTTTATCGATTGAAATAACTCCTGAAACACATGATTTGTATGCATGTCTTAACAGCTTTACATCTAAAGAAAATATTGAAAATAATAATCTAAAGCAACAAAAAACTATTGCATTTTGGAAACTTCCCAAAATTCTTATAATTTTCCTTAAACGATTCAACAATTCATCGCAAAAAAATAATTCATTAGTTAAATTTCCGATTAATAATCTTGATATGTCTAAGTATGTTCTTGGATATAATAAGTCGAAATATGTATATGACCTTTATGCGGTGAGTAATCATAGTGGCGGATGCCATGGTGGACATTATTATGCATTTTGTAAAAATAATGATAATAATTGGTATAAATACGATGATAATGTAGTTTACACGCTTAATGAATCTAAAGTAGTAGATTCAAGTGCGTACTGTTTGTTCTATAAAATGAAGTAATTATAAATATAATTATACATATTATTTATTCATGTTTTATTTTCTATATATAATATAAATGTATCGCTCTGGAAGCTCAAATTATAACTCAAGGTCTGGATATGGAAGAAGTTCGTATGGTTCTTCGTCATTTGGAAAATCAAGTTTCGTACCATCTAATACAAATAAACCCTTTTTATTTTCAATTATAGGTCTTGCATTAATTGTTATTCTAGGCTATGTAATGTTTAGTCTTTACACTACTTATTCAGTGGATAAATACGATAATCGATTAGGTTGCTTTGATACCATTAAAAATATGTTGGGAATGTATATTCCGGAAGAACCACCTAAACCGACACCTAAACCGGCACCAAAACCCAAACCACCATCTAAACCAACACCAGCGCCCAAACCAGAACCGAAAAAAGAAGTTTTTAATATAGATCAAAATATTTTTACATATAAAGAAGCTGTGGCTGTTTGTAAAGCATATGATGCAGAGCTCGCAACACAAGAACAAATTAACCAAGCATATAAAAATAATGCCAATTGGTGTAATTTTGGATGGAGTAAGAGTAAAACACCCAATTCAGCACCAGCATTTTTTATAACTCAACAATCCTATTTTGATGAACTCCAAAAGGGACCTGTTGAAAAAAGAGATGATTGTGGTAAACCAGGTATAAATGGAGGAATATTCAATGATAAAAACATAAAATTAGGTGCTAATTGCTATGGTGTAAAACCTGAAGCTGACCCGAGTAAAATAACATATATAACTGATACACCTGTAACAGAATCAAGTAGTAACTCTGTAAATCAAACTGATGATTCGGCGGGTAATCAAACGTCAAATCAAACTAATTTAGACAATGATGAAATACAAACTAAAATAAAAGCATATCGGGAAATGATTAAAAATAAAAAACTTGAAATTCGTCCATTTAATACAAAAAAATGGTCAAGATACAGCACTAAAAAATCAAGATATAATCTTTCGTCTGATGAAGAAGATAAACTTATTGACGAAATGAAAAAAAATAACTCACAAAGTCAAGATAAACCCGAAAGCGGCTCAGACAATAATAACCAAACCAGCAATATTGCAAGTTCAAAAACAGATGTTTTATAAATGGACTAACTAACTTAAATTTGTAATAATTTACTATTAAACTAGTAAGTTATTATTATAATAAATTTTTAGGCAAAGTAGTAATAGGACGATTAATTATCTTCAATTTTTTTTTTTTGCTACCACCTTTTTGATTAATCATTGTGTATTTTTCTTTATTTATAATTTGTAAACCGAGTGGAATTGACATATTTTCAATCTTATCCATTATGTAATTTACTTATATTTTTAAAAATCTTCATCCGAATATATTTCGGGTTCTTGATTTTCAACTGGCTTTTCTTTATATTTTTGTGGTATGCTTTCTTCTTTATTAATGTAGTCATAAAAAAAATATTCTATATCACATGCATTAATATTTCTCAATAAATCACTGTATTTTTTGCTATGCTTGCAAACATCTATAATTTCATCTTCTATATAGAAGCCATATTCGTCTTCAAAAATATCTGTTATTTCTGCAAAACTTAGTCCTGAACTGTTAGTTTCTTGATTTCTCTGTTTATTAATAGCATTCTTATTTATAGTCGGTAGATTACAATTTTTACTATAATTAGGTTCCTTTGATGATTTTTTTGTTACAGTAACCCAATCAGACATATATATATTTATTAACTAATCTTTAAGCATAATAATAAAGCATCTCTACAAAATCATCATAAACTGTATTTAAGGATGAATTAAAGTAAATTTTTTTGTTGATAAAAATTTTTACTAATTCGTTAAAAAGATAATTAATGTCATTTCTATTATCTCTGTACCAATCCGTAATACTCTGAGAATATTGGTCATCTTTATATTTATCAGTATAATGTACTGGCAAAAGCTTTACCTGTTCTCTGCTGGGCAAAAGAGGTTTTATTTTTTTTTTTTATTGGTTCTTCATAGAAAAATTGTAATTGGTCAACCTCATATTTACTCATTTAATAATTCAATTTATATTATTATATTACGCTCTTTTTAAGTGTAGATTTGATTTTATCCTTTCTTAAGTCACTCATAAATTCAAAAATTTCGTTTGCTTTTTTTTCACAAGAAATTGCATCAAATTTATCTCTATAGTAAGTCTTGAAGTATTTACTAAGTGAGTCTTTTATGAACTTTTGTGTCATTGATTCTTTCTTAATCTCTGTATGATACTGAATACTTGTTTGTTCGATATTAAATTTCTTTTTTTGAAGATTATTTGTTTCTATAAATTCCTTTAATGATACTTCAAGTTCTTCTTGTTTTGTCTTGTACATTTTAACTTTTTTGTTTTTATTTTTAATATCCTTTTCTATATTTTTAACTATATTATCGTACTCATTCCACAATTTAATTTCATTTTTAAATTTATTAATTTTATTAGACATTTATATTATATTATAATAAAATCAATAATAATTAACTTATTGGCAACCACCAATTTCAAGAGGACGTCTGTTAGTGTCAGTCTCTATTGTAGTTTGAAGCCATGGGGATACTTTAACTTGGGGATTTGGTGGTTCACTTCTAATTTGTCTGTTGGCGTTTCTAAGAGTTTGTCCAACTGTGTTGACACCAACATGATAGCCAGCTGTTAAGAAGTTTTGATCACCAAGTTCACCCTGACCAGCTGGGACGGATTCAGCCCATTTACTGTTAGAATCACCGGGTAATAATTCACCGGGTGTAAGTTGGTCTTTGGGAAAACAATCTTTGGGATGTTGATTTCCTGAACCACTTTCGAAATTTTCAGCAAGGGGATCAGCTTCTTCATCAATACCGTGTTCGCCTTCTTCATCAACCATCTCATCTTCTTCTACTTCTTCTGGGTGATTTTCGTTGAAATTTTCAGATAATTCATCTTTCATATTTTGGAATCCTTCATTGTGTTTTTCAGAATAATTACTTACCATATAAATGAGTGCAAGAGCCGCTAAAACAACCATTCCTATTTTCATTGTATTGTCCATTTAATATATAATAATAAAATAAAATAATACAATAATAAAATAATAATTATAACTTATTAATTAATTATTGTCTTTGAGATAATATTTTAAGTTTTTCTTCATATGCTGAAATTTCATTATTGACAGATGCTACTTTCAAAGATAAAGATTCAGAAGCTTTTAGAGCTCTTTCTGAATTAATTTTATAATGTTCTGCCTCATTTTTCTTTTGACTTATAATTGAAGTAATTTCTTCTAAAGCTGAATCATCTAATTTAAGATTGTTATTCTCTGTTCTCGACATTTCATTAACCATACTGACAGAATCATCTCGTGCTAAATTGTTAATCATGTTACTATTAAGACTTGTAGTATCATCTGAAACATTTACAGCTTTTTCATCATTTATTGGTTTGTTATTTGGTACATTATCATCTTCTTCATTATCTGAATTATTGCCATCATGTGAATCGTTATCACGTTCCATAATTTTTGAAAAATCTAGTTCCTCTGACTCATAACCATTTTGCAGGTCATTTTTATCTGTTTGATGGATTACACTATCAAATTCAAGTTTCCATCTAAATGTTTTTTTAAAGAATTCAATTCCTATAATTTTCACTATCATAATAGCAGTTTCGTCTTGATTAAATTTATTTATTTCTTCAATACTGTCTTCTTGAATATTTATTGGTAAAGATAATTCCTCGTGAGTATCATCTTCATCTTCATTTTCTACAGTGTAAATACTGTTAAAATACTTTATTAATGTTTCTTCATCTAAATTTTTTTTAAACCAAACTTCTGAATTTTTAGAAGCTTCTGATATACAAAGTGAATCTATATTTTCCAAAAATTCAATGAGTTCTGTCTGGTCTTCACTGTCTATATTGTAGTCTATGTAATATTCATCATAATCATCTTTATAAAGATTATGTACATCTGAACGAGGTAAATAAAATTTTATAGGCTCTTTTAGTTGGGATGAATAAATGTTATTAGAATTTTTTTTTGGTTTGATATCTACATATTCTATATCTAAATTTTTTAATTTTTCATATTCAAGCCAATCGTCAACATTAAGTATTTCTCTCATATAAATTAAAAATATAAACTTTTAAATTTTATGTAACGCATATTCCTTTTTTGTTAATTAAATCTGTTTCAATTGTGTAATGTAAAATATTCTTATCGTCTTCATTCTTTAAAAATAAACTTGATAATGATAAATTTACATCATATAAAATTGTTTTATTAATTTCTTTAAAGGATGTTATTTCTCCTGATTCATGTTTAATTATATCATTACTTGTCTTATTTTTATTAATTTTTGTTAAAATCATAGTTGGATAATTGGGTTTATTTATAATTTTACTTTTTACCTCATCAATTTGTAATTCTTTAAATTCTTTTATGATTAAATTTTCGATAATTTGAATTTTTTCTAACTCTGATTTTTGAAGATTCCATTTAATAATTTTGGTATTATATTGATTTTCAATTCCAAATATTGTTTTTGTATTAGATAATTTAATTTCTATTTTTTTTCCATCAGAAGATATGTTATATAAACATCCACTACCAATTGATTTTAGTTTTTTAATAGTTATTTGCATTATACTCTATAATAATTAATAACTTTAGGTAGTAATCGTATTATTATGATTAATTTTTTATTGTTTAATATTAATGACTATAAGTCAATTTACTAATGAACTGCTTGATAAAGTTTTGAATGAATTAAAAAAAAAAGAAAACATGAATAAAATAGAAAATAATCTTGTTGAACCTTTGATACGTTATACATTTAAAAGATTATATCCATATATTTTAATTTCTTCTTCTATTTTTATAACTACTTTCCTTGTGGCTTTGATCATTTTATTATTAATTTTAAGAAATAGTAATATTTTTAATAAATCCTAAATATTATATTAGTTTATATTAAATGATACGTAATATTCTGATTTTAGTGCTGATTATTACAATAATATTTAATTTCAAAAATATATGTAGTAATATAACCAAGGAACATTTTTACTCTCCCACAAGTAATTATTGTTATAATTTTGATGAAAATAATCCTAAAAACAACGGAAAAGGATATCAATGTACTATAGGTTGTAAAAGTAAAGTAGATAAGTATGGCAGATATCCTTTTAAATCAATGAAAGAAGCAAATGATGCTTGCAAAGCAGAAGGATTTAATAGGTTATGTAAGAAAAATGAACTAGAGAAAGCAAATGTTGAAATTTGTTGTTCTGGGTGGACTCACTCGCTTCTTGATAATTCGGCTAATAAATACCATGTAGGATATTCGCTTGCAGGAGCTACACCTCTTGGTAAAGTTATTCCTGGATGTGGATCAGCCGGTCAAAAATGGATTGGATGGGCAGGCCATGACCTTGCGTCTAAAATTGGTTCAGGTGCTCATTGTTGTGGGATTAATAAAAAAGCCCGTGATTTACTTAATAAAGTTAAACAAGAACGTACACAATTATCAACTACACTTGCTAATAAAGAAATGAAAATGCATTCACTTCTTACTGATATTAATACTACTTATTCTGCTGCAACAAATATAGACAATTTCAATAAAATAAAAAGTGATGAAGTAAAACAGTTAATTCAAAACGAAAATAATAAATGTGAAAGTGATATACAGAAAATTAAGGATTCCCTTAAAGCTGGCGTTGATCAATATAGGAAGGTTAAGTTAGGAATTGAATGCGGTGCGGGTAAATCATGCAATACAAATAATAATATAACTTCTTTAATTAATATAATTGCAGATGAACGAACAATTTTTGATAGAAATATTAGTAATATTTCAAATTTAAATAGTTCTCTCTCCAAATATAAACAAATGTTGGCAGCACATCTCTCTCGCTTGAACTCAAAAAACTTAGCAAAAATAGCAAAGAGACAACGCGAAGTTGATGATATAACAGCAGAAGATACCGATAAAATTAAAAAACATTGTAACTATGTTGACATGAATATCAAATCTATAAATTCAAGTACTAATAGTCAACAAGAGTTAAATAAAAGCGCTACTATTAGTTCAACCTTAAATTTTGATAATGTCAGAAATCCAAGTGCTCCTGATTCTCCTAATCAAGCTACACTTGAAGCATGTAATAATGATTATGAGTTACCACAAGAATGTGTACAATATGTAAACTAAAAGTTTAAATAAATTTATTATTTTTAATATGACATATATTTAATATATTTTATACGTCTATAATAAATGTTAAATAAAATATTAATGGGAGTTCTTATTACAGCTATTATATATAATTTATTTACAATAGTCATTAATTGTAAAATCATAAATACCCATATAAATAAACATGTAATAGAAAATTTTGGATATGAATGTACTAAAGACCAATCAGGAAACGGTTCAGATGGATATCAATGTACTATAGGCTGCGGGGGTGGCCGAGAAGGCCGTTATCCATATAAAAATATGTTTGATGCAGAGGAAGGATGTATTAAAAGGGGGTTTAGGGGTCTTTGTTCCAAACAAGAAGTCATAGATGGAATGAAAAGTTATAAACACACAGGTGAAGGTCAATGTTGTGCTGGATATACATCAGATATTCATCAAGATGGTAGTTGGAAGGGGAAATCATTAATTGGATATGATAGAACAAGTGAAGCACCTGAAAAATCTCAAAAAAATCCTATCCGTGATAGTTGGTGTGGTGGAGCAGGTAAGAATTTTAAAAATTGGCATCCTGACGCAGCAGCAGGTGCACATTGTTGTGGGACTGCAAGGTATGATGATTTAGCAATTGAATATAAAAAACGTTCCGATGTTTCTGCATCTTTACTGAGGGTAAATAATAAGATTTCAGAATTAAATAAAGAACGAGTACAAGCTGATAAATTAAATAAACAGGCTGAAACATTAACCGATATATATGATAGTTTAAAGGATGGTCATATACAAAATATGCGAAAATTGTGCGAGGATGAAAAAAAATTACATGAAGATGATAGTAGTACACAAAAAGGATATCGGCAACAGGCAATACGAAAAATCTTTACAGAAGAAAAAAAAAATATTGATAGTGCTCATAAAATTGATATGTTAAATGAAATTAATTCTTATAAAAATAAAATGTAAGAACTTGAAAATAAACTCATAAATTCAAAAAATACTAGAAAAAGAATTGTTGATTTGTCTAAACGTTCATATATTGATGCAAGAGAATGTAGTAACAATACAGATACACTTGTGGTACCATCCTCAATTTCAGCAAATCTAATTCCTGATAGTCAAGATAGTTCCGTATTTTCACCACAACCAGTTACTAATACATCTGAACCTACTACAGACGTACAAGATAATAAATCTTCGCTTGAAGAAATAAGTATATCTGAACCAGATTATAAAAACCTATGATAAACTAAATCATCTATAGTATGTGTAATTAAATGCCTTGTTAAAATTAATATATTCTATTATTATAAATGGAACAATTTATAGTAATAGTCTGTTTATTAGTATTAATGATAATATTAGTATTAATCAGTAATAATATTAAATTTACACAGATTGTTGAAGATTTTAGTAATTCTTCATGTAAAGCTGTATCGACATCTAAACTACCTAAAAACCATCCTGTTAATTTAAAATGTAAGTCGGGGCCTTATGTAACGAATTTACTCGAAACAAAAGAAGATGGTACTAAAGTTCATCGCTGTAAAAGTAAATGTGCGGTAAAATCTAGTATAGGTTATACTTGCTGTGAGTCAGCTTGTTGTGGTGACTCAGACAGTGGTACATCTGATAAAAAAGATAAAGCTGCTTCAGATATTTTAGATAAATCTGTTAAAAATTTAGATAAAGTTTCTGATATAGGTAATGATTTAGTCGAAAATAGCAGTGATAAATTAGCAATGACAACAGCTGAACGGGATGCTAAACTTATTGAAGCCAATGATGGTCGTAAAATACTTGATCCAACCGCCTTTTCATATAAGCCAGAAATTAAATTCGATCACAAACAACCATCTATTAAGATTGCTTCTGCGTACGGATGGAGTTTTATGCCACCACAATTTTGGAGTGTTCCCCAAAAAAGACCACCTGCTTGTATTCCTACTGAAAAAACTGCTGCAACTGTTATGCCAATTTATGATAAAAGTACACCAGTTGATTCACTAGAATGGACAAAAGTAGGTTCTATTTTACCTAAACATGAATATACTGAAGTACATAATCCTAATTATTACTATCCAGGATGGATAGCACAAGATAGCGCTAATGACCCACTTGATAATGGAAAAAAAATATCAAAAACTGGAAAATATTATAATATGAATAGATCTGTTTCTACAAAAATTGACATTCACGATGAAGTACCAAAACAAGAAGACGAAAATAATATGAAGGTAAAGGAAGCCACAAAACAAGTAGAAGAAAAAAATACCAATAAACTCACCACTGAAAAAGTTACAACAGTGAAAAAAAACAACACTGTATTTAGTTTAAATATTCCTGTTGATTTAAGAGATTATGTACGTAATGAAAAATATCTTAGTGAAAATATAAAATCTCTAGAAGATTATTCAAGTACAAAAATAGATATCAGTCATAATTATGATAAAATTATAATAATGGGAACTGATAAAAATATAACTAAAGTACTTAAATTATTGGATAAGAATGGGTCTGGGTCACTCGATGCGCCATCTTGGAAAGTTTAAATTAATTTAAATCACCCGATATATTTGTATCATTTACATTATAGTAAAAATATATAACTATAATATAAATGAAACTATTAATAATTTTCATAGTTGTAATGTTATTTATAAGTTTATATTATTTAGTTATAAATAGGAAAGAACAGTTTACTAATTACAATTTAATTGACAACGGAAGTTTCACTGATGGAGTCAACATTGGCGATAATACAGATAATGATAGATTTAGTGTGGTAAATTTAGAAAATCCAGGAGGTTCAGAACATGTATTAAAACAGACCAAAAGTGTACAAAGTTTAATGAATGGTTATAATATTCATTCTAATGTAGAAACTTCACAAAAATACCTACTTTCACTCTGGAAAGCTGTTACTTCTGATTTTGATGGTAAAAATGAAGATGATGTATCTATTTTATCACTTGGCAATTCATTATCCATAAAAAAAGGTATTTATCAAACTAAAAAGGTTGGAAATATAATGTGGGAACAACATGTTTACATTATCACAACAGAAGCATATAATAGTATAGATATAACACTTGGTGTTAATAGTACATTTACCAATGGAAGTAAGTTATATGCTGATATTATATTGCGTAAATTTATTGATAAATTACCTGATTTTACATATTTTGATGGATTAGCTTCAATGGTTATTAGTAATCAAACAGAAGGAGTTAATACAATAAAAAGTTTAACAGGAAAACATGACTTTCATCTAAAAAATAAATCACTCGGTGGTGGAATTATTTCACTTGATGGTAATTCTATTAATATATCCGCAGCTGACCAAATGATGAAAAACAAATTTACTCTTGTACTTGGTTATCATGGTAAAATTAATGAATCCGGATATTTATTTAATGCAAAATCTAGTAATGATATTAATAAGGGATTTAGTGTAAAAATAGTTAATACTGAAGGAATTAATAACACACTCACAATTGAAATGGGTATATACAAGAACATATACAATATTGGTATATCGGCTAAATTAATTAATATTGTAATAGTTGCAGATATTGATTCTAACCAGATTGAATTATATTTAGATGGTTTAAAAATTGAACCAGACAATACAGTAGTTTTATCTATCAATAAACCTTTAGGAACTTGCCCCGATGGATATAAATTTACACAAGAAAATGGTGATAACATTATATGTAATGATGCAAAAGATAACACAAAAACTTTAAAATACAATAAAAAAACGGACGATAAGGGTAAATTATCTGATGAACAAGGGCTTATTTGGACTAACTGTACAGAACTCGATATTAATGAAATTGGTCCATCTAATAGCGCCAGTTGTAACGTCAACACCTCTCTTAAGTTTAATTCGACGCCTGTAGAAATTAATACAGATGAAACATTAACAGGTGGTATTAAAAGTTTTATGTTTTATCAAAGAACTTTAGATGAGAATGAAGTAGTTGATTTAACTAAGTATTTAAATAATAACTACAATAATCCGGGCTTATCGAAAAAAATGTTTGAAAGTATATTTAATAGACCATCATTAACGGACAAACCCGAAAATTCTATACCAGATTGTCCATTTAAAGATGAAAGTATATGTAAACATCCAGATTGTATGTGCGTTGATTGGAATAATCCTGTAGATGTACCAGAGAATTGTAAATTAAAAGTCAATGACCATTGCAGAAATAATTTTACAGATCCAAAATGTAATAATTTAAGAGAGGATAAGTGTAAAAAAAAACAAGAAAACCCAGTTTGTGAAGACAGCTCCAAAGTTAAATTATTAAGAAATCAATTAGATGAAGCCAATAAAAAATTAGATAATATGAAAGACGTAAGCTATTTTAATTATAAAGTTTAATTATATTTAGTATACAATAAAAATATGTAAATATTATAATAATGAAATATATAGTTATAATACTTATTTTATTAGTTATTTATCTTGGTTACTGTGATTATAGCTGCACAAAAGAAGATTTTGTCGATGGAGGAAAAGATGGTATATACCACGGTTCCTCTAATCCTAACAGTGGCAATTCATTTATACCAAATCCACCATTAGTTGATCTTAATAAAATTAATTCAGCTGAACAATTTAATGTAAATGACCCACAAAATACACATGTTCCTGCAACTACCTCAACTTCAACGGTCAATACAAATTCATCTTCTGATACAAATACACAAACTAATACAGGTACAAATACTAATACTGATACTAATACAAGCACAACACCAAAGGCCAATACAAGTTCATCCACCAATACAAATATTCCCAAAACTAAAAATGTACCAGATTTATCAAACTATATTTTAAAGAGTGAAGCACAAAATTTATGCCCAAGTCATCCAGACATGAGTAAATATATTCTTAAAACAAATATGCCACAATGTAAAGAAAAAATATGCCCTGATTTAAGTAAATATACCTTAAAAACTAATATAAATGTTAAAGACTGTCCACGTGTAAAAGATTTAAGTAAATATATTTTAAAAACAGAAATACCTGTTGTTGCAGACAGTGAAAAAGCTCTTAATAATTATCTTAGTTTAAGAAATAATCTTAATAGAAAACCAACTCAACCACCAGCTCAACCACCAACTCAACCACCAGCTCAACCACCAGCTCAACCACCAACTCAACCACCAGCTCAACCACCAACTCAACCACCAGCTCAACCACCAACTCAACCACCAGCTCAACC
>MDTA01108539.1_pt1 | contig 37890 bp, 41 predicted proteins | sample 811151 | NCBI WGS metagenome assembly MDTA01 (sample SAMN05326648, study PRJNA326480) | marine metagenome | isolation source: seawater | place: Indian Ocean: South | collected 2010
GCATCTGCTTTGGCTTTAGCATCGGCGTCCGCTTTAGCTTTTGCTTCAGCATCTGCTTTGGCTTTAGCATCGGCGTCCGCTTTAGCTTTTGCTTCAGCATCTGCTTTAGCTTTTGCTTCAGCATCTGCTTTGGCTTTAGCATCGGCGTCCGCTTTAGCTTTTGCTTCTGCTTCTGCTTTGGCTTTTGCTTCAGCATCTGCTTTGGCTTTAGCATCGGCGTCCGCTTTAGCTTTTGCTTCTGCTTTGGCTTTTGCTTCCGCTTTGGCTTTAGCTTCGGCTTCTGCTTTGGCTCTTGCTGCAACTTCAGCTTTAGCTTTAGCATCATCGTGAGCGTTAGTAGAGGATAATGCAAATCTTGCGTTATTTGATATAGAAGTACGGACCATTTATATATATATATATAAAATAATTTATCGGGAATTTAAACACGTTTAATTTAATTATATTATATTAAAAAGTTGTAACTAAGTTATATTAATGCATCAAACCAAAATGACTGACTACTACTCATATGATTCTAAAATTGTAAACTATATTAATTCATGGTATAACTATTTTTTTCCTGATTATAAAAATAATGATGAAAATTCTATAAATTCATCAATAAAACAATCCAAAATAACCGATTATTATAAAATGGCTGATATAGTTTAGATTTATTCGCAACCATATTTTTCTGAAAAATCATTGATACCACAATATATAGGTCTTGATGATTTAATAAGCTTTTCCCAAAGTTCATTTTCTTCCATTATTTCTTTCATATATGGTCTGCTTATTCCCCAACTTCCTTTCGCTAATTCACCAAGTAATTGTGTTTTTGACCATCCTGCTATACCCCAAACGATTTTTACTTCAATTTTATCTTTATTGTTATAAATAAAGCAGTTGGGGTAATGATTAAGTAAATATATAATTATTTCTATTTTTGAAAATAAAATTGTCTCAGTACCATTAATAACTAAATTATAATCAATTTCTGTAAAATTAAGTAAATTTTTGTATTCATAATTAAATCTTACTAAAGCAAAACACTTATTACTTTCACATGGGCCACCAATGTAAAATTCAGGATGAACTCGTTTCAAATCAAAATAGTTTTTTAACATCTGCCAATTAAAATATAGGCGGGGATAGTCTGATAATACTATGTTGCGTGTTATATTGATAGCGTGGATTGATTCATCACTTCCTGATTGCAAACAATGAGTTATAAGTAAAACACTTTTTGTCCAATGCTTAATATTTTCTACAAGTTCAGTATTGGAACTATTTTCATTTATTAACTTGCTATTATAATTTGAACTTTTTTCAGATGAAACAATATAATTTCCTAATTTAATCATATTTGCTAAGTCTTTGCCAGTAAATTGTAACATTAATTCATTTCTACTAAACTCTACTATATTGAATTTACCCTTACAAACATTACAAATTTGTTCTATATCAGTTTGATATTTTGGATGTGTAGATTGAGAAAGAATACTTGTATATTGCCATTTTGCTAAACAACTCTTATGTACCCATTTATTGCTACCAGTACATTTACATGGAGAAATTAGCTCACCTGTCTCAAAACAATATCTACATTTGTTATTATACTCTGTTTCAGTTTTAGAATTAATTAATGAATTTTCTTCTAATAACGTGTTAAATATTTCATTTTTACTATTATAATCTAATGATTTTTCTTTTAATTTTTTTCTATTCTCAAATGAATCTTTTATTGAACCTATAGTTCCTTCTGAAAATTCATCTGACAACATAAAACTATGTAGTCCTATAAGTATTGTTCTAACTCCCCAACTTGGATTCCAAGATTCCGGATGATAATCACTCATTGATAGACATAATCTACTATTAATTTCAAATCTACCACTTGGTGTTAACATCTTAATACTGGGTGGCTTCATCGGATAATCTTTGTCAAATTCAAGTGTTCCATGATAATAACCATCTTTATAGGGTTCTTCTACTGGATTAATAATATAATCCCATAGTAATATATTATTTTCACGTGGCTTTGTTAGTATACATTCAATTTTATCATTCATTATATCACGATATTCTTTTAAAAGACGTTTGTTAGACATATAATAAATAAAAACTATATTATCAGATTTTTTACTTATTAAACATTTTATATATAGCAAATCCAGCAACAGGACCAAAAAAACGTCTATCAAATTTTCTATTATTAAAATATTCAATATAACTTTTTCCAACATACCACGTAGAACCTTCTAAATATGCTTGGCTCAGTTTACTGATAGCATCTTGATAATCTCTTTCAACATCTTCTAATGTATAGTTATTCAAATTCCTATTATAATGATGAGCAAGCATTGTTCTAATCTCGATATGTTTCATCGTATATTATTAAATAATTTTTTTATTTATACTAAACAAATACTTCAAATATGAGACGTATTTTCTACAAAACCGATACTATCATATTGTTCAGTTATACAACTTTCCCCATAATGAGAATCTAATTCCGAAGATTTTATGTAGTTAACACCAATCCACCGCTGCAGTTGCATAGTATTTAAATAATCTGTAGAATTTTCAGGCAATAAATAATCAACAGGTATACATCTTCTATTTATATTTGTAAATTTACAATATTCTATATAGGTTTTACCACTATCATCTACAAGTTTAATATAATTATTTTCAATTATACGATTTATTGCATGAAAAATTTTACCTGAATACAAACATCTATATGTGCCTGGTATCTTTTCATTCAATATTGAATTCTCATTCACAATTAAACGTCTTTTGGTCTTAAAATTTCTAAGGTCAAGTAAAAATTCTTTTCTATTATATTTTTGACATAATACACTAAATATATATTCATAAGAATATATGTTAGCACTATTAATTGTTTGAATAGCTGTTTCATTATTTCCTTTACCGGCTTTAACTGTACCTTTATTCGTATAAAAACCTATACTAAAACTTTTAGGAAACATTTCTTTGGTCATCTGACCTAAATTCCATGTATTATTTTCTGTAAATGTTTTACCACCTCTTGTAGTTGCATTAGAGTTACCTATATGACTATTATGAGCCCAAAGTAATATTTTAGGAACTTCTTGAGTTATTTCTTCAAATCTATTGCGAATACGCATAATAGTTACTAACATATGTTGATCTCTTGTATTCCATGATGCTTGTGAACCTTTAGGCTCAGTCAACATTTTTCGAAAATATTCTTCTCCATTAACTATAATTTCCATATTTTGTTCTGAAGCTATAATATCAATTAATTTTTCAAAATCATCTATATTATTCTTTATTAGTTTATCAACATGTTCCCATTGATAAGTCGATAATAATTCCTGCATCATAGCTGGTATATAATTTATATATTGTCGCATACATCCATTAACTACTTCATTAGCATAGTGATGCTCGGTATTAAATTGTGTTAGTATACCTGCATTCTTACGTAATTTTGTTTGAAAATCTTTATCGTATTTTTCTAAAAATGAATCTAAAAATCTATATGATTCTATAAATTGTTGACAATCAATACCAAATATATTAACTTTTTGTTTAACATTTAATTCTTTATCATTGTATTCCTTCAACCAACTAATTAAATCAGCTATTATACTATTATTCCACATCCATACCGGAAATTTATTAAAATTTTTATCCAAAAGTTCTTCTATTGAACTATACATATTTGTTTTACCATTAATAAATTTATTTAATTCAAAAACACAGGGCCATTCTGCTTCAATGAGAATAAATTTATAGCCTTTATTCAATATAAGATATTTTGTAATTTCAGAACGTATTTTATAAAATTCATGCGTTCCATGTGTACATTCGCCCAATAATAATAACTCATTATCAGAAGGCAATGTATTAACAAAATTCAAACAATTAAATTCTGATATTTCTTTTGATAAATTCTCAACAATTTCAAGTCTATTAGTCATCTCTTTTTCTGTTAGACTATACATATTATACTACATAAATTCTATATTCTTTATTAATACGCATTATATCTGACATCTATCTTATTTTAACTATAAAATATAACTAATTTATTTGTAAATATATGTTATAATGTGTAGAATAACAAGGTCACACATTCTTAAAAATATAATAGATAAACAAACAACTGAACTTGCCAATATCAAAATAGATTTAGCTTTAAAAGAACATGAATTAAACGAATCTGAAAAAAAAAATAATGATCTGTCTCAAAAACAGTCAAAAACAAAACGAGAATTAGAAACATCAAGAGATAGACTCAAAGAACTGACAATTGATATAGAGGATAAAAACAATGAATTATCAAATATTAATAATAAATATTCAACCATTGTTAATAATTATACACTAAAAATATCTGAATTAGAAAAAAAAATACGAGAATTAACACCTTCTGATACAGTTTTGTTTTATTTTGTCGGAACTGACTATAAACTTGATCAAAATACATCTAACAATAAACTTATTGATATTATTAAAACAAGGTTTAACGAATTCTTTGACAAAATATTTATTCGAATTGACCCATCTATGTATACCACCCTACAAATAATTAAAAAGAACAAAGTACCTCCCAAAATAGCACATAATAAAAAAATCTTAACTGGGAGTTTAGATGCTATTAAAAAAGAATTAAATAATGGAAAAAAAGTGATACTTATAGGTGAAAATTTTGGTGGTGCTGTGATTAATAGAATTATTGATATACTAATTAAAAACAGTGATAGTTATTTTGATATAAAATTGCTTGATAAACTGTATTCATTTACATTTGGTTCATATTATTGTCCCATTAGAACAGATATCCCATCTAAAATGGCGGAATACATCAATTCTTCTCATATTAATAATTATCTATACGACAGCGATATATCTGCAGAATTAATGGACAATACTGAAACTAATTTAGATATTCTTCATAGTTGTTGGAATTTTCAAAATGACCGTCTTATTATGTGGAAAAAAAGCGATTTACTTGACCCATGGAAAATTCACTATAGTTATAAACCGATTGATATTGTTTACGATTTTCTAAACAATAAAAATTTAATGTAAACCCTTATTAGACTACATAGAAAAATAGTAATATACTGCCATTAGCCCAGCAATTGTAAAGGTTAATGGTATTTCTTTATTAGGCAATCTATGAACATTTTTTTCAAGGTCTAAGGCGATAGTATAATATTGATATACACCTACAGTAATTAATACCATTCCTACTAAAATTACAACTAAGCTTTTGAATTTTGCAGCAAGTGCAACAACTGCAAAACCAGTTCGTGTATACGCAAGATATGTTCGTTGATTAGCAAGTGCGGTTCGCATTATTGCAAGATTTTGACTATTTTGTTTTCCTGCCATTAATATTATAAGATATTTTATTATGATTAATAGAGTGATTACTAATTTTCTAAATCGACTGTTACTAACGACCAATCATTTTCCCTATTTTGATGGTTCTCGTCTACTTCAACATACACACCTTTTTCAAAAGTAGATGGACTTGTGGGCGAAAATGGTCTATCTTTTATAGATATTTTTTTCAATATTTTAATGTTATCAATGCCATCATTATCAGCTATAGGATTTTTTTTAATAAAAACTTCTTTAAGCTTATCCATTTATAATTGTAGTTTAATATAGGTTTTGTTTTTTTTTGTTAAAAAAAACTCATAAAAAATTTGATTTATCACAGATTTGTTTTATGACTGTAAAAAACATATCTGCTACTATGAGTTCTTACCGAATCGAGTCTGGTGATATCTCAGCCATCCGCTTTGCAGTTAATGAGTATATTGAAAAAACACAAAAAGATACCACAAATATGCATGTCATTCTACAAAGAAACATTAATTTATCACATGTAACTCAATTAAGTCAACTTCACATTAACGAAGATGAAGCAGATTCTGACTACTCCGAATATGATGACCACGATGAAGGTATATGGTATAGCGACCCGGAAGATATGATAGACGACTATCCTTAAAATTAGTTCCAATATAAAATTTGATTAATATCCTTTTATTTTTTTTTAGCAACCGCATTTGTACACTACACAGTAAATTTGTCATGCTTAAACAAGTTGTGAATCCTATCAGCAGTATCAATGATGATTTAGCCATTTCAGTAAAAGATTTAGATGAAACACAACAAAAACCGCAATTGAAAATAGTAAAATATAGCAAAAATATACTATTATTTGCTATAATTTACATGTCACTAACATATCTTGGTAAAGTATACATATATCTTATTTGTGGCCCTACATGTGACACTAAAAATAGATTTGTAACTAAAAAAAACAGTACAGAAGTTGTAGACACATGTAGCTGCTACAAAGAAATTGAAATAGATAATTATTGGACCACATTTAATAATAGCATAGTTGAAGCTACATTTGCTTTCGTTGTTACTTCTCTTTTGTATCTATGCTGTTGCAGATGCTGTAAAAGATGCTTATAAATTATTCAACTACTTCCATATTTAGTGCTGTTGTAGACCCTGAAATGCATAAATCTGATTTATCAGTACATTCAAAATTTATTATAACTAAATTATCAACATTTAATTCTTTTATTTCTTTTTTATTATCTGTTAATTCCATTATATCCCTGTATCCTCCTTCTTGTAATTTTTTTACAAGTCCACTTAAGCTTCTAACATCCGATATAGTATCATTAATAATTGCATTTTCTAGCACAGATAATTTTCCACAAACCACGTAATTAGCCATATATATATCACAACATTTTATTTTATTTATCAAACATATAGAACAAATTCTTACCTAAGGAAAATATAATATAATTATGTATAATGAATAAAGTTGCTATAGTAACAGGCGCCAGCAGAGGTATAGGGCGTGTAGTTTGCCACAAACTGGCTGAAAATGGCTACAATATAGCTATTGCTGCTAAATCAATTAAAGAAAATGACAATTTACCAGGAACAATTTATAGTGTTCACAAAGAAATCCAAGAAAAATACAATGTTAAATCTATTCCATTACAGATGAATGTACGCGATTGCAATGAGATTGAAGATTGCATCGATAACGTTATTGATGAATTTGGAAAAATAGATATTTTATTTAATAATGCTGGTGCGTTATGGTGGAAAAATATATTAGGAACACCTCCATCCAAATATGATCTAATAAACGATATTAACGTTCGGGCCAGTTTTATTTTATCCCATCTGTGTATTCCACATATGAAAAATGGTGGTCATATCATTATGCATTCTCCTCCATTTGACGAAATAAAAAATAATAAAACTTACAGGAATAAAACAGGATACATGATTAGTAAATATGGAATGACTATGACAGCTATGGGTATTTCTGAAGAATTTTTAGGAAAAGGTATTGCAGCCAATACAATTTGGCCTGCTACGCCTATTGAAAGTGCTGCGACAAAAAATAATAAAATGGGAGCCGAGAAACATTGGAGAAAACCAGACATTATTGCAGATGCAATTCTCTCAATTGTTAATGAAAACCCATTTCAATTCACCGGTAATCAACTCATTGATGAAGATTATTTGCGTAGTAAGGGCGTTGATGATTTCAGTAAGTACAGATGTGTAGAAGATTATGAGCCACCTAAACTTAATGATATCTTTTCGATTATGAAATAAATTAATAATTACAAATCTTCATTCTGTCTATTGATTATATAAAGTATAATTATATTAATTTAAATTTGATATGATTATACATGTTTTATAACGTTAAACTTCATACATTAGTATGATACAAATTGTACCTATGATACAAATTGTACCTGAAAAGAATTCAACCGAATTATGTGTTATATGCATGGATGAAAAAAATAGTGCTAAAAGTCACGACTGTTCCGTATGTAAAGAAGATTCTTGGAAAATTTGTGATAGTTGCAGAAGCAAGACAACCACATGTCCCGTATGTAGAACAGCTATTAATCCTATATCCCCTCATAATGTAGTTATTGAAATACCACAATCAGAACGCCGGAATGCAAATGTAATCCGGGCTGGAAGCATTTGCAAAGAAATTTGCAAATACCTTATCTTTTGTCTTCAAAGACTAGCTCTATTTTTCCTCGTTGTGTATCTTGGTAAATGTTACATTTATGCTTATTGTGCTGGTACATGTGATACTAATAATCGCTATATAAAAGATAAAGACACTGGCAAAGTAACTGATAAATGTACATGTTATGACTACGTTAATACAGATAATTATTGGGAAAGATTTGATAGACTTTTTGGGGAATTATTAATAGGGATTTTTGTAAATGCCGTGTTAATTGGTTGCTGTGTTAAAAATCGGTAATCAACTGAAAATCTTAATGATTTTGTTTTTTATTGTTAATTATCATTAATTCTGTTTCTTGATGAACACGTTTTTTAATATCCTTATCATCAGAGTCATATTTATTTTTGAAATCGTCTATATTGCTCCCACTTTCCGTCTCCATGTGTTTATTAATCAAATTGTAAGCTTTATCCGACATTTCTTCTATAACTTCAGGCCTCCTCTTCAAGATCCATTTATTACCATCCCATAAATTAGCTGTATTCTCCTTCTTATTAGTAATACGCACATTATGATTCTCCTCGTGGTCTGGGTGAAAATGGATTAATTCAAGCAGTTTAGGTATGCTTGACATAGTACCTTGTTCAAGCACCTTTTTGACTGTTGACCTATCAATATAGTTCGTGTTTTCAGAACCAAATGCATTCAATATGATATTATATGTATAATTTGTTGTATTGTGATTATGAACTTGTGCACTTCCAACCTTGTCAAATAATTTATCTAACTGCTTTCTCAGCTGGTTTATAGCTTCTTCTTTTTGTTCCAATGCCATTTCTAACCTTGTACATCGGTTTTCAAGTACTTTTCGCGAATTACACTTTTTTTCATGCCTATGTCTTGCTTGTCTATGGGAGAAAGTTCTATTACAATAGCTACATTCATACAGCATATCTTCTTCAAACAAAGAATCGTTTTCTGTCATAAATATTTCGGACATGTTGCATTTATCTGACTCACTTGCATCACAATCTGCAAGTAATACTTCTTCTATGTTGCGCATTTTATTAACATTGTTCATGCTTTCTGTCAAACTATAACTATCGCTATACTCCGATAATGATTTACCATCTGATATATTATTTTTCGATTTTACAGCCTTCCGTTTTGCTTTATTTTCGATTTTATGCACTATTTCTGCATTTGATGAAATATTAATGATATTATTGTTGTATAAACCTCCAGAAATTGACATATTATCTTCAGAAATTATTTCTTCGGATTTTTTTTTTGTGTCGCTCTGCAGGTTGTTCGTTGTGTCAATTTTTTTGTAACATTTTAAGTTCCTGTTTTCTCCTTGCGAAATACAAGTGTTGACAAAAGGTTGACGCTGTTTTGTAACATCACTTTTTGTGTTCTGCAGGTTTGACGAGATTTCGTTTTTTTCGTAACATTTTTTTGCCTTTATTTCTCCGTTTGTAATATTACAAGGGGTAGTGTTGACAAAAGGTTGACGCTGTTTTGTAACATCACTTTTTGTGCTCTGCAGGTTTGACGAGGTTTCAAAATTTTTGTAACATCGTTTTGCCTTTATTAGTCCGTTTGTAATATTACAAGGGGTAGTGTTGACAAAAGGTTGACGCTGGCCTTCCAAGTGTTGACAAAAGGTTGACGCTAGACTCTCATTTTGTAACATTTTTACCCCCGGATACAATTCACCAAGTTGCTCCATATAAATATTTTCAACTGTCTCATTTCCATAAACATTCTTGCAGGTTATTTTTCGTAACAAATGTTTCCTAAAATAACTTTTGTTACTCGTAGAATATCCACAACGTGGACATTTATAATGCACCATTTATATATAAAATTAAATTATTCTTTAAATATTTACTTTTTTGTAACATTTAAACCTCCTATTTTGTAACATTTTTTGTAATATTACAAACAGGAGAAACAAGGAGCTTTCGATGTTACAAAAATTTGTAACATTACCTACTCGATGTTAAATTTTTGTAACATTTTTTTGTAACATTTTGAGGGGGGGGGGGGAAAATTTAAAAAGTGTAAACTTTTTTCGAAAAAATTTTTTCGTTGAAAAAAAAAAAATAAAAAATCACGTTTTTTTTATAAAACTAATGAATCACCATATAGTTAATAATAGTTTTTAAAAGTATTTTCAGTTTTAGTAGAATAGTTCGGTGTTATTTGCAAAATGAAATAATTTGCAGTAATTAAGCAAAGAAGTATCGAATATCATTAAAGAGGAACCATATCAATAGGTTAAAATTTACAAAACCTCCAGAAACCTACAGATTTTAATAAGAATATTTTAATATATCTGGAGGATATTAAAATATACTCATTTAAGAAAAAATTTTGCTTATTGCCAGTGCAACATTTCCTGGTTCAAGTATAGTCATAACAGGAACATTACTGGGGCATTGTAGTGTTGAGTTGATATTTACCATCATATCATCTTTATCAGCAAATGGAGGACACCCAATAACCGGATGTCTGCTGTTTGCTGCAACAACTCCACTCAATGCATTACTGCGACCTGCAACTGTTACCCATACAATCTTTCTGTCATATGAATCATGTTTTTCAATGTAATTAATTACTTTTTTAGTATTTTTATGAGCTGAGCAGTATAAAATAGATGAATAAATATTCATGTCTGCAAGACATTTGGCGATTTTATTAACATGTGCTTCGTCTTTAGTACTTCCTGCAACAATACACACAATACCATTCTTGTAGTAATTAAGATATATGTTTTTAGCAGTTTCCCATGTCCAAGTATCAGATGTTTGACTTAATGTAATTGAATTTTGCCTGGATGGTTCATCACTAAATAACAATTTTGTGTATTCAACATATGCATCAGTTACATCTTTTACTACATCCTTGGGAATAGCTGGAGAATCCTTGTATACATCTGCGCAGTTCTGTTGCAGCCAGTCGCGTACCATATCTTTATCTATTTTTTTAGGAGAAACCTCGGTGTATGGTTCATCTTGAATGTACCAGTATCTGCTCGAATCACATGTATGTACTTCATCAATAAGTATTATATTTCCATCTGCATCTCTGCCAAATTCGTATTTAGTATCAACTAGACATAAACCCTTTTTCTCAGATTCAACTACACCAAATTTATACAGCTCCATTGCAGCTTTTGACACCAATTCCCAATCCTTTTTGCTTAATAGTCCCTGTTCAATAATTTCTTTTTCAGTGATAGGTTGGTCATCATCATCCTTAGTTGTCGGAGTAATAATTGGACTTTCTAATTTTTGATGCTGTTTCATGCCGTCTTCAAAGTCATAACCGTAAATATTACGCTGACCAGCTGCATACATCTTCCATACACTTGTACTTGATGAACCAGTTAAATAACCTCTTACTATAACTTCAAGTTTGATTGGTGTAGTCTTTTTCACAACCATATATTTACCACATGACCATAAATAATGGTTGGGAATGATATGTGCTGTGTTTTTTAGCCACCATTCACTCATCATATTGAGACATCTTCCTTTATTAGGAACAATACAGCGGTGACTATTAAATGCACTAAGCCTATCAGAAGCTTCAAGTAGCAAACAATCATAACCAATATCTCTTACTGTTCTAACTTTACCTTCATAAACAAAACTCTTTTTACTGTTGACAATAAATTTGTTATGTTCTCCTACCAATGTTGCTATTGCACTAATAAGACATGCTTTTTCATGTGCTTTAATATTTTCAGTAAATACTTCAAGTGTATCTGTTGGTGACATAGGAACAATCATTTCAGAAATAACAGGTCCACTGTCAATCTTTGGAATAACGCGATGAACCATTACACCAGAATATTTAATTTTACCACTATGATAGGCAGTAAAGGCATCTTCAATTGCATTTGCGCCCTTAAATGTATTGGACAAAGCAGGATGAAGATTAATTATATGTCTAAAGTTATCAATAAATCTACTACTTAATATATGCATCCAACCAGCTAAAACAACGATATCTGGATTTACTTCCTTAAGTAAAGCCGCTATATCTTCATCGTATTTTTCACGTTCAGATTTACTTTTAAATTCAGGTAAAATTGTTTGAATCGTTGGAATTTGGTATTTTACAGCAATATCATGCGCGCCACATTTTTTATTTGTGCAAACTACACATATCTTACAAGGTAGAATGCCATTTTCAATAGCTTTAATAATTGCAAGAAGATTGGAACCTTTTCCAGATGCTAACACCGCAAGTTGTAGAACTTTCATATATAAATGTATAACAACATATATCTTTATACATTTATACCTATTGTTTTTTTTTAGATACTTTTCCATAATATTTATAATCAATATCGCTGCTATTATTCTCCAACATAGTATACAGGTTTTTATCAATAATTACTAAAAAACCAATACCCATGTTAAATGTTTCATACAGTTCTTTTTCACTCATATGACTCTTTTCTCGTATCCATTGGCACCAATCCGGTTCAGTTTTTACCTCTGAATGAATACACAATGAATCATCAAGTATTCTATTAATATTATTAACTCCACCTCCAGTAATATGACACATACCTTTTATTATATCAGGTGACAATTCATGTATTTTTCTAACCTCACTCAAATAATTTCTATGTGGTTGAGATAGCTCACACATCACATTACGAGGAACATCTGGATAATACTTTTCAACGCATTTTCGAATAAGTGAATATCCATTCGTATGAGGACCACTTGATTCAAAATAAATAACTATATAATCTACATCCGGACAAGAGTTTACTGTTACTATTTTTTCACCTATCATTGTTCCTACTAAATCAAAAGAATCATCTTTATAAATACCCGGCATTTCAGCTGTTTCGCCCCCCATCAGCACGCAACCAGCATCTCTGCAAGCATCTGCACAACCATGCACAAAATTAGTAACACAACTGACACTAAGATTACTACTGGCATAATAATCAAGAAAAAATAGTGGGAATGCTCCCATAACAAGTATATCATTAATGCAATGATTAACTATATCAATACCACAATTGTATACACCATTTACACCAAAATATTTGTAAGCAAACATACTCTTAGTTCCTACACCATCTGTGCTTGATACCAAAATAGCATCTTTAAATCTAAATTGACCACCAAAATCACCATGTCCACCCAATACAGCCTGATTATATGTTTTTTTTACCAATGGCTTTATATTATTAACTATTATATCATTTTTATCAATGTTTACTCCTGCTGATTTATAATTTAATAGATTACTAAAACCAATATCTTTTCTGTGCCTAAATATGCTTTTGTCGGTTATCGAATTCAAAAATTCACAAATTCGTTCTTCACACTGCTTTGATGCAGAATAGCTATACTTTCCAGTACCAATAAACGCAATACTACGTGAACCACCAAGTTCAAACAATCTATCACCAAGACAATTTACACTTGATACATACATATAATCCTTGAATTCACTTTCATACCTAAACTGGCTCTTTTGGGAATTACGCGGATATCCAGCTGGAACTATATATTTAACAGTTGTAGCACATGATTTCCAACTTACATAAATTGCATTTAAGGAACCATATGCAATAGCTTCAAAAATTTTACCTAAATCTGTTTCTAATAGTTCAAGTACATTTATTGCTTCACTGTCGCCAAATCTACAATTAAATTCGATAACTTTTATACCTTTTTTCGTTTTAATAAAGCTTCCGTATAATATACCTTTATAATCTCCCAAATAAGTTACCACTTGTTCATTAATTTGTTGACATGTTTTAATATCGTCGTCGGTTAAAAAATCAAATAAATGTGACCCATTATTAAATACGGATACACTACCCATGCCACCCGTATTAGGTCCCTTATCACTTGCATGGGCACGCTTATAATCGCGTATAGGTGGCGAGTGAATACAATCAACGCCATCACAAAATGAAAACAACGAAAATTCTTTACCCTCTAATTTTTCTTCAATAAGCAAATCATCATTAGACTTGCTGATTACTTCAGCTATTTGTAATCCTTCTTCTGCTGTATTGAAATGGTCATCTTGTACAAATACACCTTTTCCCTGACATAATCCGTCATATTTTATTACAACTTTACCCACCAAATCGGTAAATTCATTATAGGATTCTTTAAGAGTTTCAGTTTTACCACAATTATCTATTTTTTTTCCATTGGGTAAATAAACTTCATAATCATACAACATATGTGGGTTGTATCTACTTAATCCTTGTATTTCTCGCAATACATGTCTGGCAAAAGATTTAGAAGTTTCTATCTGAGAATTTTTTTTCAATGGAGCAACACAGTGAATAGAATTTTCTAAACACAAATCACTCAATCCATCTGCAATTAATTTTTCTGGACCAATAACTACTATATCTATAAAACTATCTCTGCATGTCTGTATTAATACATCTCTATAATTTTCAATAGTATGATATTTACGAACAATGCTGCTAAATCCCGGATTTAGTTTATCCGACATACAATCTACAATATTGTGTTTCAAAAGTGCCTTAATTATTGCATGCTCTCTTCCACCTGAACCTATAACAAGATATTTCATTTGATAATACATATAAACAAATGTTTATATAGATAATCTTTTTTAAATATTAAATCCTATTAAACTGCTTTTACATAGCGTATTTCAGGTTCAATTTCTAACATTTCAACCAATTGATCAAACATTCCCATATCTTTTCTCTTTTGAATATAGTCCAAATGATTTTGTTTTGTTTTCCATTTTTGTACTAATACCAAGACATTTGGTGAATCTTCGTCAACCATTACATCGATGTTGATATATCCTTCACATGATTGAGTTAGAGCAAGACCGTTTTCAGGATGTTGCATCATTTCCTTAAATACAGCAAGTTTACCTTCTTTAAATGTAAATTTAGCGACTACATTCTGAACAGGCGTTTGTTCTACCTCGACTGATTCAAGTTCTTCGCCTGTACTGCATTTTTCTTTTATGTATTCAATATAGTTTTGAGGGTTCCACGATAAAAACCAACTTTTAACAACCATATCAGCGGTAAATAGGCCTACAATAAATACAGTCAACCAGTTATATACTCCAATAGGATGGCTTCCCAATACATCATCCTTTCCATAATATACAAAAAGCATCCAAAATAGATATTGATGAATTGGACCGATGGTAAGCATCATTGTAGAAGGAAGTTTGTTACCATAAATTAGGTTAGCACATGATGCACCACAATATAGTACACTAAGTCCATTGGCTATAATATTAAAATCGCGACTAGGTCCTACCGTATCATCAGTCGAAAGAACAATTAAATTAGTAATATATAGTAAACTCCACATAGTGTATAATCCACACTGACCGAGTAGGCTATCTTCCATCATAAAAAGTGTTTTAGTTTGCATAGGTAATTAATATTACTCTTTTAACTTTAGATTATTATCGTTTAAGTAGCTATAAATGATAATTGTATAGTTAAAATGAAACCGCTATAATGTAATCAAAAAAAAATTTGATATTCCAGTACTGACACATACGGCAGAAATATACTAATCTTATGTCGACCAACGTAGATAACACCAACGCCGATAACACAGCCAGTACTCCTGTAATGGACTCGCTCTATAAAATTGGAGATATTGTCATTATTAATAGTAACGGGGGCAAGCGAAAGCGTCACATTTATGGGAACCCCTATTGGGAGAAATCCGTGGGAGGAATTGATACATGGAAGTACCCAGTTGACTACGGTCTTGGTTTGACAAGTGAGGGTGTCATAACAGAAGGTCAAATCATTCGTAAATCTAAGAGTGGGCCACCATCGGAAGGAGGCGATGACAATATCTGTCTATAAAAAAATTAAATATTTATAGTTTAACATTTTTTATTATTGTAATAAATATATATTATGATAAGTCAATTATTTCTCCATTTTGTTCTGCATCGCGCCATCGGTCATCAATTGTACGAACTGATATAATTTTGACTCCATCTTTATACTTTTTATCTTCTTTATTATGCGTATTAACACAACCTAATGGACTATACCATAATCCTTCTGAATTTATATAACCATACCATTTATATTTAGTTTTATCATCGTCATATTGCTTAAGAACATTGAACCATCCTTGGTTTTCTGGATCTTCTTCTTTATAAAAATGTTCAGACCTATAGGTAAATCTTGTAAAGAGACCTTTATTAACCTTACATTGTAAATCAAGCCCTATTTTTACATCTTTATCACTGAGATATTCATAATTATTATCATCATATTTAACCTTCCATTGTGCTACACGAGTACCGTATGAAGGAAAATATTCAATAATACATGCATGTAATGGTTCATAAAAATCATTATCTTCAGAACGGATTAATGTATTAGGTAAAACAGTTATATTGGTACCAATAATTTTGCTTTTTGGATGATAAGATATATGTTTTTTTGTTCCGATTCTTCCAGAATAATTACCTAATTTTACTTTTCCTTTAGGTAAGAGTAAGCGGGTGCCATGTTTGAGTTTGCCTGATATTATTGAAATATTAAGGTGTATTAACTCAGACAATGGTATTTTCAATGATTTAGATACATCTTCCAGAGTTTCATTTTCTACACAATCGTAAAACCATCTGGATTTAGCTTTTTTATTATCATTTAATCTTGAAGTTATTCCTTCAATACCAGTTTCTTTTTCATCACATGGTATCCATCCACCTCTGTAGTAATCCCATATTTTCCCTTTAGGTGAGGCACCTTTTCTACGTTTTATTAACCTCCAAGTATAAATATTTTTATTTTTGTTATAGTAAAAATATTTTTTATTATTATCACTCCATATTCTACTCCAATCAGTCGGTGGAATAGTTGGTGTATAGAACTGCGGGCATTGAAATAATGAATTAGCTGACATATTGTCAGAAATACTAAAAGTTAATTCTTGTTTAGTAACGGATATAGAATCAAATTTAATTAAAATTATTAAATACTTAGGATAAATACTGCTATGCATAATTTAAAAAAAATATTTTAGCATTTTAACTATGTATAGTCACATAACTAAAATACACGACATGTTTTTATTTCCGCACGGGTTATCGTAGTTTCTCCAGTTTCTTCACCAGAAATATAACTTGTCCAGTTAATTATGAACTTATCTCTATTACCACAAGGTGAATATCCAATTATTATACCATAAAAATCACCGTAACCAATAAATTTTTTCATTAAAACTACATCTGTTAAATCGCCGTTTAAGTCGCAATGAGAAGCTTTCATGAATACATCCGCATTTTCATCCTTTGTCAATTGTTTTTTTTCCATGTGTTTCCTATTGGCACGTAATTTTTTATTCTTTAAAGTTTTTTTATAATGACAAGAAGTATGTAAAGCCTGAAGGTTACTTCTTTCATTGCCACCGCCGTCCGCAATTTCTTGGATATGGTCTATTTGTGAATTCTCTTGATTAATATAGGTACCACATCCACAGTTACACTTATTTCCCTGATAATTTCTAATTTTTACAGCTTTTTCAGCCGTTATAGATTTGCGGTAAGCCCATTCCTCAGGTACATACCTTACAGTTGGATTGTGAGTTCGAGATGATTTTCTCATTATGACCTGATAATGAAGTACGCAAATGTAAATATCAAATTTTTTCAGTTTTATGATTGAATTTAATAATATAATGATAAATTAAATTATGATATATAAATTCAATACAAGTTTTCTATTTTTGTTATATGATTCAACAAAATTTCATTAGAATCTAGTATATCTCCAGTAAATTTATGATTATTTTTTAGATTATTTGTGATTGATTTTTTAATTGTGTTGTAATGAGTACAACCCAGAACAACACAATCACAATCTTCTAAAAATTTCTTTTTTCTTGATAACCTCATTATAGATTTTTCTAATTCAGAATCAGAATTTTCAATTTTTTTCGCCAAAGTGGGAAAGGTAAGATACTTTATTTCTACATATTCATTAGATAATAATCGTCTATGCCAGCCAATTTTTGCGGTTATTTCAGTAGACAAAATTAGAATCTTTCTATAACCTCTTTCAGTAATGAATTTACATGTAGGAATTATAGGTTCATATATACAGGTATTATTTAGACAAAAATTACCTTTTAAAAAGTTACCCAGTATACATGACGAAGCGCTGTGACACGCAATAACTAAAAATTTTACTTTTTTTTTTGATACACTATGAATTAGTTTCATCAAGTTAAATTTAATATATTTCTTATCGTATTCTGAAACAAGTTTATTTTTGAATATTTTTTGAAATTGTACTATATTATTTTGGTTTATATTTGTTTTCATTTTTGATATAAAATCATATCCACCAGCACCCGAATCAAGAACAAGTATGTTCATTTATATATCATTCATAAATTAATTTAATCTAATAGTTAATTATTCATGTAACAGTAAACATTTATTATTTTAACCTATAGATTAATGATTAATAGAAGCTATGTTTAGATATATCGCTGGAAATTCAATTAATAGTGCTTTGCGTTGTTCTGCAAAATCAATACGAAACAGTAAAATACCAATTATTAATTATGCAATAGAAGAAACAAGTGATAAGTATAGAGTATTTGCAGAACATAAATCATTAATTGAAAAACTGAATTCTGGGACTAAAATAGCTATTAAACTTTCATCTTTTGAATTTGACAGATTGTTAATAAACCAATTATTAGATTTATGTAGTAAAAAATCAATACAAACTATTATTGATGCAGAGAAAGGTTTAGATTATCATAAATATCAAAATATATCTAATGAAGTAGTATTTACACATAATTCAAATAAGTGTAATGTAGTTAAAACATATCAAATGTACCGTAACGATTCACTAGAAACTTTAATTCATGATTTAGAATTTTTTAAACAAAATGATATATATTTTGGAACAAAATTGGTCAGAGGAGCGTATTGGAATTCTGAAAAGGATGATGGGTCTCTTTTCCAAGAAAAAAATCAAACGGATACATCTTATAACTATGCATTACTGCATTTAGCAGATAATCATAGTACTAAAAATTATAATATTCTTGCAACACATAATACTGAATCGATTCATCTTGGAGGATTGCTGAATGACTATCATGCCAATACAATATTTGACTTTGCACATCTTCTCGGAATGAAAGAAAAAAAATATAATCATTACATTAAAAAAGGTGAAAATGTGCATGTTTATATACCATACGGACCCTATAAAGAAATGTTCCCTTATCTTGGAAGACGTTTATTTGAAAATTTAGATACTATGCGGTATATTTTTTAAGTTGTTAAGAAAGCGACTCATATTTAAAATCGCTATCGTTTACATAGTCAATACTTTTAATTTTTCCTTGATTAGTAGTAAATGGCACAAATTCGGTTATGTTTTCAGACATTGAATAACTCACATTTCGTTGATATGTTTCAGAATTGTCACCTGGATTAATTGTACAGTAATAACTTGGATAATGTTTCACACGCTTTGAACTATAATAGCCGTATTCTCCTACAATAGGGGGTACATGTGCGTTAGCTGGGATAGAATAATAATTTTCTGTCATATTGTTTGTAATACTCTTCTCAGAGGATAATAATTAATCAAATTTATAACAATTTGATTAATTAATAGTGAACTACCAGTCAAGCAACTTAGAATTATATTTACCATCAAAGCAACCCGTGCAATAGTTAAGTGTTTTATTACCTGTTTTCATTGCCTCTAAAAGATTTTTGAGAGACAAATAATCCACGGTTAAAACACCTAAAAATCTTGCAAAATTTGTATAGGACGGAATTTTGTTGGCTATTAATTCATCATAGGTTGGCAAATCAATTCCAAAATAGCATGGATGTTTTAGTTGGGGCGATGCAGACCTGATATGTAGATTAGTAACACCTGCCTCATTGAAAATATTAACTATTGATTTTATAGTGTTTCCTCTTACAATAGAATCATCTACTAAAATAACTGTTTTTCCGCTTATATCTCCATGAGTTTCTATATCAATCTTGAATTTATTATTGCATACATTCTGACGACTTTCTTGGTCGGGCATTATAAATGAACGATTATAGTTGGGATTTTTAATTAACAGTTGTTTATATTGTAGTTTACTTTCGTGAGCATATCCTTTTCCTGCAAGAATACCTGAATTTGGAGAACCAACAACTATAGCATCTTTATCAAAAAAATGTACATCTTGTTTGGCGAGATATTTACCGTATGTAAACCTTATATCTGAAATTTTATTGAAATCAATTGTGCTATTCTTGCTTGAAAAATATATATATTCAAAAATGCATCTTAGATTTTCAGGAGGATGAGTATATATATTGTAAATATTCTCTTGAATTTTTATAACTTGACCAGCATCGATATCTAATAATTTATCTACATTTGAAATAGCACATGATTCGGATGAAACAAAATAACCTAACTTGTTCATTCCGACTTGAAGAGGTCTCATTCCAAACCTATCTCTCATAGCATATATAGAATCCGAGGTTAGCATGACTAAAGAGTATATTCCTGGAATTTTATTCATGACTGTAATTAATATATCTTCCCACGTTTCAGCATCACTTGATTTAATAAATTCTTTGATAAAATCTGTATCCGATTCATATGTGTAACCTTTGCTAATATCTGTTTTGTCAAGATTATGTATATGTCCGTTATGCGCTATCGAAAACGCGCCTAATATTGGATGATTATCAGCAATAGGTTGAATACATGCAAAACTAGAAGGACTATTAGAAGTAGTATATCTAACATGTCCGATAGTCATGTTTGTTTTACAACATAAATTATGGTCTTGAAAAACATCTTTTACTAAACCGGTATTTTTAAAGGTTTGAATTTTATTATTATCAAGGTATGATATACCTGCTGAATCTTGTCCACGGTGTTGTAATTTTTCTAAACCTTTAATAGTGTGTTCAATAATATTTACATCATTTTTATAATAATTAATTGCAAATACACCACACTCTTCTTTCATATGATACTATTATGTGATATAATTTTTAAATATTATTATTACACCATATAAAAGCATTTTTAAACATATAAAACCATGGCGAATATAGATGTTTATTTTCTAAATCATAGGGTTTCCACGCCATTTGCCAATTAAGAAAACATCTTTCTGGATGTGGCATCATAGCAAGATGCCTGCCATCTCTGGAATGAATACCCGCAATACCTAAAGAAGAACCATTTGGATTGTAAGGATATACTTCAGTAGGTTCATTCACTGGGTCAACGTATTGCATGCAAATTGAAGATTTATCAAAACAAGAATTATCTGGATTAAATCGACCTTCGCCATGAGCAACCCAAATACCCAGGCTTAAACCTTCTAATTCACTTAACATAATAGATTTATTATGGGGAATTTTAACTTGTGAAAACCTAGATTCAAATCGCTTTGATGTATTTTGTTCTATAGTTTTAATACCTTCGAACAAACCTAAACGGGCCATAAGCTGACATCCATTGCAAACACCTAAACTAAATGTATCCTTTCTATCAAAAAAACTACGGATTTGTTTATTTATTATTTCATTGTTTTGTATTACATTATACCAACCATTTGCAGCACCAAGTACGTCCGAATAGGAAAACCCGCCTACAAATACAATACCTCTAAATGAATGCAACAAGTACGGATTTTTTACAAGGTCATTCATATTAATATCCCATACTTCAAAACCGGCGCTATGTAATGCAGCAGCCATTTCTCTGTCACCATTACTGCCTTCTTCGCGTAAAATACCAACCTTTATTGGCTTAATCACGGAATTTTTTAGTTTAAAGTTAGATATTGAATATATACTTTCTGGAATAACATATTTGAACCTGTTAATAGTTGTTAATTCATTCATTTCACTGAAAGCTAACTCTTTTGGGATCTTATTTAGTTCTATTTTATAGTTGGTTTTTTCCCATGCATATCTTAATTCAGTAATATCCTGACACAGTATTTCTTTATCGTTATGTTTAATCTCTATTTTGTAGTTATTACATGTTTCTCCTATTTTATAAACAGGCACAAGAGTTCTAAATTCAGCTAAAAATTCATTTGTAATTTGTTTATCTATTTCAACAATTATACCAAGTTCTTCATTAAACCAATAATCTATTTTCGAATGTTGACTTACTACATCAATTTTACATCCTATGTTAGATGATATAGCCATTTCCACTAAACAAGTTATTAATCCACCATCACTTCTATCATGACCAGATAATAGTTTACCGGCTTCTATGTAATTTTGAATTATACTAAATATACCTGCGAAATCATTGATATTTTCAAAATCAGGAGAATCATCGCCAAGTTGTTGATAATATTGTGCAATAGAACTTCCACCAAGGCGGGTATAATTGTATCCTAAATCTATGAATATAATGTCTGAATTGTTTTTTTTGAATTCGGGAGTGATTTTTTTTCTAATATCCACCATAGGAGCATATGCAGATAGCACCAATGTTCTTGGTGTTTTAATAATCTTACCATTAATTTCTGAATGCATTGACATACTATCTTTACCACCATCAATTGCAATACCAAGTTGTATAAAAGTATCACTAAGTGTTTTGACTGCTGAATATAATTCAGAACCTTCTCCTTCTAATTTAGGTGACCACATCCAATTTCCGGAACACTTGATATCAGTTAAACAGGTAATTTTTGCAAACATAATATTTGTTAACATTTCTCCGACAGTCATGTTAACCATATTCGATGAATTCAATAATGATTTAATGGGTTGCTCACCAATTGATGTAACACATCCAGTTAAATTATTGTGAGTTGTAGCTGTAATTGCATAATTACTTAGCGGAGTATGCAGTGGTCCGATACATTGTTGTTGCGCAATTAAACCTGTAACTGAACGGTCTACCTTATTGGTAAGATGACGTTTTGATGAGACAGAAATCAATGAAAAAACATTTTTAACATGTTCAATAAATTCTTGTTCAGGGATTTCTAACTTAGAAAATTTTTGTTTTACTGTTTTAAATGTATATTCCTTTTGAGGTATGTTATTTAATGTTTCATCTAAATCAAGATTCACAATTAGTGCATTATCTTTATCAAATACTTCGATTTTCCCTGTTTCTTTCACAGAGCCAACAAATTCTATAGGAACATTTTCACGTGCACATACTGATTGGACTAAATCTTTATTTTTTTCATCAATTAACATAGTTACTTGTTCTTGATATTCTGCTCCCCAAATTTCCAAAGATGACAGTGATTTATCCCCAAGATTAACTTTATCTAAAAAAACTTCACCACCTATAGGTGATACGATTTCTTTGGTTACATTGGCCATACCACCGGCACCCTGGTCATGTATACTTAAAATAATATTTTCATCAGTTGTACTGGATATATTGCGAACCGTTCTTACAACTTTATTTTCCATCCCTGCATCCCCGCGTTGTACAGCACTTGTGTTATTATTATTTTCATTATTACTATCACTTGAAGCAGAGCCACCGCCAAGCCCAATACGATAAGCCGGGCCTCCTATTCTTGTTATAATATTGTTATTAACAGGTTCATGTTTATTAATATTTTTATGTAGAACTGAACCTATACCTCCAGTAAACATTATAGGTTTATCCCATTCAAACACTTGTTCTTGAATAGTTTGTTTAAAACTTCTGGCAAAGCCTAATATTATAGGCTCTCCAATTTTATTTCCATAGTCGGATGCACCGTCGCTTGCTTCTGTGAGAATTTTGTATGCTTTATTTTGATTAATTATATCAATTTCTCCTACGCAGTAACCTGCAGTTCCAGCTACAATATTTCCCCCACGCCCAATTGCTATGTTATCGCGTATACGACCGCCTATTCCAGTTGTTGCTCCCTGGAAAGGCGCAATTCCAGTTGGAAAATTATGGGTTTCTGCAGTTAATGTATAATCAATTTCTACTGGATGAAGTAAATATTTTGACGGGTTCGACATATGAATAGGATTAAGAAGTAATGACGGAAACCCTCTGATAGCACTTGAATTATCTCTAAATGCAACAACACTGTTACCATAATGATTTTTAAGTGGTTTTTTAACAAGTTCAAATAAAGTGTCGGATTTGTAATTATCATCAATGCAAAATCTTCCATTGAATATCCAATGACGAGAATGTTCACTGTTAGATTGTGCAAGGTCAAATAATTCTATGTCTGTAGGTTGAATATTTCTTTTTTTAAAGTATGCTTTATACAATTCAATATCTTTTGAATCGAGATTCAATTTCATATCTATGTTAATTTGTTCCACATCTTCTATATCAAATCGCTTAGTTTCTTCTCGGATTACTAAAGTATTAAAAGAATCAGGTAAAGTATCATATATTTGCTCCGTCATATCATCAAATTCGATTGATTGATTCTTATCCATACATGTATATTTTTCAATTTGAATCACATTTTTTATATTACAATTATTTAATATTTGAACCATATTAGAACACCATGGTGAAATCATTCCACGTTTTGGACCGATAAAAACAAAATCATCTTCAAATAAATCATCTGAATATTCTTCCGCATTAAGAATTTTTTTTATATTAATAATTTTCAGTTTAGCGTGAATACCCCTATTCAGTCTACGGCTTATACTCATATTAAGACGCGAATCTAATTCAATACAATAAACTATAGGATACGCTCCTTTTTCATGTGATAGAAGTTTATAAAACATATATTATATGGTATCCTATCCTTTAATTCTATATTATTATGTTAATATATAGCAAATGACTGACTTAAAATTAAGGCTTGTTAAGACAGTAAACGTTTTCATTCTTGGAAATATATTTTTTTTTATAGGAGTATATGTTTCTAAATTATATAAAAGATATTTAATAAAAGAATATGATAAAGACAAAACAAAGATTGAAAATACTTTACAGCTTTCACTTGAAATTGGTATAATTTGCATGACAGTATATCTTATTAGAATTTTTGTTAAATTTTTAAATAAGTCAAAATTTCACCCATTAAGGGGTATTTATAATTTTAATCCCATTGATGTTTTAGAACTTAATGGAGGAGTTGTATTGTCATTTGCATTTCTTATGTACGTCAAAGAACCAATTCAAAGTAAAATAGATAATCTAATTGAATCTTTTTATAGTTAATTATAAAAACTCTATTATAATTAATTATTAATTTAAGACATTTTTCGTTTGTAATCACGCATACCTCCATCATATTCATTTACATTTACAAAACCTTTTTTTAATAGTTCTTCTAATGCAATATGGGATGAATTACATTTTTTATGGGCACAGTATGTAATAATTGGCAATTCTCTTACTTCAAGGTCGCCGTTAGCTAATGATTTATTAAATTTAGGGTAGTTTTCTGAAACGAGTTCGGAGATCCAATCAAAAATTTGCTTTTGTGTCATATGTTTGATAGTTTCATGAGGTAAATTGTGTGAACCAGGAATATGCTCATTATCGTAGTATAAACTTGGTAATGTGTTTAGAAGTATAGCACCTTTTTTTGTATGTAATTCAAGCGTTTTTGCACAATCATATTTACAAACAACTATTTTAGTATAAATTTGTGGATTCCACTTTGAACGTTTTTCATCAGAAACAACAAAATGGAGGTGACGAAAGTAAGTATGAGGTTTGCTTGATGATGTTTTTTTAGCACGATATACTTGTGGACAGCAAAATTTAATTGTTACATGACCATTTCTATCAATGGTAGTAATACCACTATTTTCAAAATTATTATATGCTTTGCGGGCCTCTTCTATTTTAAAATTAGAGTTTCTTTTTTTGTCTGCTGCCCAATATAGCATCTTTTTACCTGCGTGTCTTTTATCTATGTTAAGTTTTAATACAACATCATAGTTATCTGGTGTTCTGTTTCTTAAATCAGTGGTATTATTAATAAATTGTCTTACGAAATCAGTTTTGTGTAACCATGTAGGTTTACGGTCTTCTTTTTATTTTACCACTTTATCAATGCTAAAATCAAGACAGCTTGCGCATATTTGGTTATTAGCCATATATAATATATTTATATAAATTTATTATCCAAGCCAATTAAATAAACCAGATATCTTATTAGGTTTTTTACCATTAACTATTTGCTCAACTTCTTCGTATAATGTCCCGCGGCTTGTAAATCTTTGCAAGTTTTCAGGATAGTGTTCTTTAATAAAGTCATCCATATTAGTTTTTCCCATAGAACGGTTGCATGTACCACATATCGGAAGTATATTATCAACAGTTATAGGTCCACCATTAAATTCTGATATAATATGACCCGCTTCAAAATTGGATTGATTAATTTCTACGGTGTTACAGCAAAAACATTTTGTTACTCCAATCTGTTTACCAACATATTTATTCCACGAATCATTTTTTATTGTTTTAGGTATTTTTTTTTTTCTAGATTTTACAGTTTTTTTAAGAACAATACCTGTTTCTTCGTGTACTATTTCACGCACCCAATCATAACTTGGGCGTTCATTACTTTCATGTTTATGAAGACCGAGATAAAAGCTCTCTTCACGGCATTTATTTAATATTTTTTCACTTACTTTAAAAGATTCGTGAGACCAATTTTTATACTTATTATTTTTGTTTTCAACAAGGTCTATTAAATCCTTACTACTTTTAAGATTTAATTCTTTAGTTAAATCTGCCAGGGCTTCTTGAAAAAAATTGAAATAGATATGAGGTTTCCTTGACCTTGAATTTTTAGACCAAATAGTAGGATATTTAGTTTGAAAATATAGTGCTGCTTCTTCAGGAATATTTTTTTCAATGTCGTCTGGAAAATCAGGAAGTTCTGTATTAAGATTAAGAATTTTATAGTTATTTTCTAATTCTGAACGTTCATTTACCTCAATAAATTCCACTGTTATGTCTACATCATGTCCAAGTTCATGTAATTTTTTTGCAGACTCATATCGATGTTGGCCATCTATTAAATAATATCCTTTATCTTTTAGAACATGTACGTTAATTACACCCATAAAATTAAATTTATTATATTTTTTTTTATATTCTATTTGATACTCAACTATATCGTTTACCTTGCCAGTATTGATAATACGTTGTATTTCAGGAATTTGAATTTCTAGACTTAGTAGATTTTTTATTTTAAAGTCACCAATTACTCGACTTTTATTAGTTCCAGGTTGTTCTTTAATACTATCAATATTTTCAAGTGAAATAGACATTTCTTACTATATTATAGCTAATTTCTCTTTAAATATAAAAAATTTGATATAATTTGTTAAAATACATTCTAAGTAATTCTGGTTATTATGTCAACCGCAAAACAAGAACTTGCTGCTATTTTAATTGATTTTGCAGATAAAATCCCGGACCAGGTATATATGGATGTTCTTAATAGAGTTGGAAAAATTCCGGATCATATTGACCCACGTCAAGCAGGTGAAATACAACAAGAACTTGATGAGACAACTGTAGAATTAAGGGTACAAACCGAAAGAAATGATATATTAGTTGATGAAATTTACAGAGTTGAAGCACAACGCATTAAATTAAAAGATATGTATGAATCACAAAAGGAATTGATTGAAAAATTAAAATTGGAAAAAAGATATTTGGCAAATGAAGCTTGGGAACTTGATAAATTATATGACAGAATAAAGCCAAATAATAAAAAGAGATTAATTGAAGAAAAAGACTATTATTACTTCAACATACGTAGTAGTAGAGACACAACAATCGAAGAAGAAGAATCATTAGAGGATATATATAATCTATTTAGTGGTGGAAAATCTTCTGAATATGATTATGGAATTTATGATCTGTTTCAGAGTGTACCTGATACAACAAAGTATGGTTATTATAAATACGTATGTCGATATTCATGGCCAACTGTAGGACATGAATTAACAACTTATCTACTAAGTGATTTAAATGATTTGTATAAACTTAGGCTGGAAGAATTACAAGACGATAGAGTGAGAATTAATTACTTAACTAACATGGAAACGTCTTATTAGTCTTATAAACAATAAAATATTTTTTTTATGAATTTTTGCATGCTAAGTTAACTCTTCTGCAAAAAGACCCCGGCTTATTTCTGAAATATGTTCATTGTAAGATTTTCTATCAAGAAGAGAAGGCAGCGATTCCTCTTCATTCAATTCTATTTCAACTAACCAAGTTTTATTACAAATATCTTCTGGATTTAGCAATGCATCATGGTGTAGTGTGCGTAAGGTACAAAATACAGGCCCTTTGATAGTATATGAACCTTCAATATTTTCCCAAGTAGTATGGTATAATTCATCTGCAGTACTGATTCGATAAGCGGTCCATCCGATTTCTATAAATGGAATGTTTGGCATGATACTATCACCTGGTTTTACAAAAGACGTTATGTAATCTATAGAACCTATTTCTTCTAAACCGCGCGATGTGATGCCAATACGAGCTATATTTCCATTGCAATGTTGTAACCACGTATGAGATATACTGGAAAATAGAATATTTTTGTTGGACCAAAATTTTAATAAGGTTCTATTCATTTGATATATATGTTGCAGTATCTATAAAGTATTATAATTAGCGTTGTTTGCAATTTGATTACGCATATTTATCCTTTCATTAGTTTTTTCAGCAACCATGTGACAAATATTATTGAATAATGAAATCAAAGCAATAATAAACCATACAACTTCTAAAAAAAATGGCGAGTAAGCATGCTTAATTAAACAATTAAATCCTACAGTACCAGATCCATATAGATTAAATAAATCTATTATGTATGGTTTATTAAATATTTTATATGTGGTACAAAAATAGGCTACAATTAAAAAAAAAGAGCCACTTATTCCCAGATAATCATCATATTGAAGCATAATTTTTTATAATGAATAACGTTTATATTAAGATAAAGTTTTGAATAAATTTGATATAATGTAAAACCTTTTATTATATGTAAAAATGAATTGTGATATTATTACTGATAGTGATTCTGATAGTGAAAAATCAATAATGAATGAAGTACCAAAAGTAATATATGAACCCGATGAATTAAATAATTTGTTACTTTTAGATATGAAAAAAACTTCTAATAGGTTGGGTACGGTGTATATAACAGGTGACATTAATTCATTTTACAAATGGAGAGCTGCAGGCTGTTCTCTTAAGGTAACACTAAATAATAAATCTTTTGAATGTAAAGTATGGGAAAATTCTGGATTATCGCCAGAATATGTACAACAGTTTGATAATACGCGATGTATTGTTGGAGGAAGACTTAAGGCTGAATTTTGGAAAACTCATAAGTTTAATCTTGAAGTAACTTCAATTAAGATTCTAAATAATGATACAAAACTTGAAAAACTTAAGGAATTGTGTAGTCAAAAAGGATATTTCATTAACAAAAAACCAATTAATTATAACAAAGTAGGTAAAATAACTATTATTTCCAAAATTAATACACAAGGTTTTGATGATTTTGTAAATCAATTTAAGGTACCTATAAATATTAAATTACATCAAATTACTCTTGAAGGAGAAAAAACAACCCCCGAGTGTATTAAGGCAATTGAAAATTCTCAGGATTCCGACCTTATTCTAATCATAAGAGGTGGCGGAGATACTGCAGAAATATCTAATTCATTTGACACAGAAGAGTTGTTTAAATCTATTAAATCTTCAGAAGTGCCCATTGTAACTGCAATAGGACATGAACAGGATAAAGGTGATAAACTCCTTATTACAAATGTCAGTGATTTAGATTTACCTACACCAACAGCATTAGCTAAATTTTTGAATTGCAAGCTATATGAGCATATTTTAAATAAAATAAGCAATTTAATTGAACATAATGAAGAACAGTTTGAGAAAAACATAGAAGGACAGATAGATAAACAATTTCGTATTCTGGAAAATTATGCCAAAGTTTTGGTAATTGAAAAATTTGGCGGCCCCATTTTAGAAATTAATAATGAAATAAGTATTGTAATTAAAAAGGATGAAAAATATTACATTAATCATATATCTTTTGATAATGAAGTACAAATATCTAAATCGGATATTAAAACTAAGGAGCAATTGTTAAATTCTGTAAATGAACAGGATATTAAACTATTTGAGAAAACACTTAAAAAATTTAATAAGGTTGGTGAAAAATTGGAAGATTATGTAAAAGATTGTATTAGTAAGTTAAATAAACTAAACATAATAAATGATAAATTCAATGAAACAACAGGTATAAAAAATTCACTATACTGTACTATACTCAAGCCCACAAGGAGTTTGGTAAAAATAGTTCAGATGCAGGAAATTCTATTACATTACAAAAATGTAATTGAAAAATCACTTAATGGAGAAGATGAAACAGATATCAAAGAAACATATCTATATATTTCTACAGAATTTTAATATCAAAACCAAGTATATCTCGATAACCATTGTAATTACTTACTGCATTAATAGGTGTTATATCGTGCCATAAATTAGTATCGTCTTGGAATATAAAATCACCTGTGTCGAGATTAGTTCTAAATATTTCTTTTTTATTTTCATTATAAATTACGGATGTATCATTTTCAATATTATGTTTATTTAATACTAGAGCAGATATAATATAGTCAGAACCATCCTGGTGAATACCTTCAGGTGCATTATCTGATGGTTGATTATTAAACGATAAAAGTCGGACTTGATGTACATCTAACTTGTATTCACGTGAAATAGGATTAAAATAGTGAGCAAGTGATAATGGCAGAACAAATAATGGAATCAATTGAGTTTTAACTATATTGTCTTTTATTGGTTCAAAGTACCGTATGTCACTTCTAAAATCAGTTACATTTTGGGAGAAGTTATTTTTATGTATTTGCTCTATATTTAGTACATCTTTATGAATTTTAATGCGGAATGATGCATACCTTCTATATCTGGTGGGAATTTCTTTATTTTCAGGATAATATGTGTCAATAGGTAAATCATTAAAGCTAAGACGTAATTTAGATAAATCATCTATATCAATATTAAAATCCCTAAGATTTAGTTTTCTAAATATCTGATTTTTATTGATCATAGACAAATTTTGCATAAGTGATTTACTAAAACGATGTAATTTTATGGAAAACATATTACATAAGAATGGATAATCTTTATCTTAAGATTAAAAATTTGATATTGCAATCATCTTTCAATATGTAGAAAAGATGGTTTCCTCACTAAACTACAGAGACACACATGTTCTAATACTTACATTAAGTACATTATGGTCCAGTGTTTTGTATATTTGTAAAAGAAAGTTTATTAAAAAAAAAAAGGCTATGAAAAAAAGAAAGAAACACATTATTAATCTAATGATTACCTTATTCGTAGTTTCAGGTATTATTTCGATTACAGAACTATGCAATCAATATAATTATTATGCAAGATTTATAGAATTTATATCTTTTACCACCGGATTCGCTATTTTGGTAATAACTCTCTATTATTATGGTATAAAATTAATCATTTCAACTGATTCAAAAGTAGTTTCTGAATCAAGTGTTAAAGCTCAAAATCCAGTGCGTGGGACGATTATAACATATGAAAAAACTGACGAAGAAAACAATGAAGATATCGTTATAAATGTAAACACAGATAGTTCGAGCATTATTTAGACAGAGTGTTTAACAAGCATCGCAATAGTTACAGGTCCCACGCCTCCTGGAACAGGAGTTATCTTACTGCATTTGTCATATACATCATTAGTATCTACATCGCCTACTAACCGATATCCACTTTTTTTTGTTGAATCAGGAATACTATTAATGCCTACATCGATTATTACTGCTCCCTCTTTTATCCAATCCTTTTTAACCAACATGGGTACACCACATGCAACTATAAGTATATCTGCTAATTTTGTTATTTCGCGTATATTTTCAGTTCTCTTATGACATAGAGTTACAGTAGATTCTTTATGTAACATTTGAAGAGCCATTGGAAGGCCAACAACTTTACTTGAACCTATCATAACGACATGTTTACCTACATAATCAATATTGTAGTATTTAATGATTTCAAAACAGCCTTCGGGTGTACAAGGAATAAATTTGGGGTTGTTATATGAAGTAAGTTTACCGGAATTAATAATATTGAAACCATCTATATCTTTGTGGTAAGAAACACTATTAAGAATTTTTTCTTCATCAAGGTGTTCTGGCAGAGGCAACTGAACTAATATTCCTGTTACTGAATCATCATGATTTAAGCTATGAATAATTTCTTCAACTTTAGATTGACTACATTTAGTATCTAATTTATGAATAACACTTTCAATGCCAAGTTCTTCGCACGTTTTAGTCTTCATATTTACATAGGTTGTTGAATCCTTTCTATTACCAATCAATATTACAGCAATACATGGCGTATAGTTAATATTTTCAAGTTTTGCTTTAACCCCTTTGTATATAAAATCCGCTACCGGCTTACCACTAAGATATTTTTCCATATGACTATGTATACATATAAAACTTTAAATATGTATAAATAATATTTAATGATAAAATTTGATTTAAATACGTGAGATACACAAAACCATAAAATAGCTACAATGTCTGATACCAATCCTAAACAAATCAATTCAAGTGAAACTGAACAGCGCGAAACTTTCAAATTCAATGATCTTCAATCGGCTGATAAAAGAAAAGAAATCTTGAATGGAGCAAAAAGTACCGAAGCTCATTTTGATAAATTTTATGTTAAAATTAAAGAAAATACACCGCTCATGGAATCAACATTCGTTCTAAAATAGCTTCAGAAATAATATTTATAATTTACAGTAAAGATATAAGCATAGTTGGTACACTAAATGTACACCATATCGCCGGTATTTCATTTCCAAAACCTATTATCATTGTTAGAGCATAACCCAAAAATATAGATAGATAATATAATGGATTAATTTTCAAGAATAAAACAGGGATAAATATGAAAAAAAAGTGAATAAAAACACTTGGTACAACATGATTAGGTGCTCTCATCCGGAATAGATATTTCATATGTTTTATACCTTGTTTAATCATAGTTTTTTTTGCACACATAGGTTCCGTTTCAGGACATCTATATTTATCATTTACTTCTACAAATTCATGTAATCTTAGTAACATAAAAAAAGCTACTACAACACATAATTTAAGTATTAAATTCATAGAATCTGTCATATTTTTAGGAATATAATTGCTATACCAAATATTAGTCATAAGTGGTTGTAGTGCAATGTGGATAAATATTATAATTGTAAGTAATTTTTTCCATTTTTTATTTTGTTTTTTTTCTTCAAGGGCTTGATATGACAGATATTGTAAAAATTCCATTATAGTAAAATAAAAAACAGGCATATATACAGTCCAACTCTTACCTTGTTTGTAGAGAATATAGGTAACTATGGTTCCCATAAGAGTTAAATTACGTGACATTTCTTCAGAGAAGCACATATATATATATGATATATAAATTATTAATATACACAGGTTATATTAACTGTTTATAGGGGATTACTCACAAATAAAAGAATTATTTAAAACTTGCTTAATTTAATTAAAACAATTTTAAAAATATTTGAAGGAACTGGTATTAAATTATAAAAAAATTAGATAGAATAAAAAAGTAATACATATTATAAAAAATATTATAGTAACCGGTTGTAAATTGAAGGTTCCTACAAGAAGGTTTTTTTCAAGCAATTCAGTATAAATTTTCCACCTTAAATTGAACAAATTAATTACCTGCACTTTTTTATTGTCGAAATAACTATAAACAATACGATTATTGTCTTTTACAAAATTAATATAGTTATTAGTATCTCTCCATTTGGGTACATGGTGAATATCAAGTATTTTATTACAGAAAATATATGTATAATACATTCCCAAATCTGTATTAGATAGAAGACGTGAAATTATATTATAACAGCCCGCCATACGAGCAGAATGTATGTCATGTGTATATTTAACTACATTATTTCCAGCATTAATTATCTTTTTATTTTCAAGGTCATATCTTAAAATAAGGTTGTAACCATAAATATCTTCAAGATGAAGCCTATTAAGTTTTTCGTAGAAATCTATGGCTGCATTATCATCACCACAAAGATTTACTGTCGCAAATATATCATGAGATTCACACAAAGATAATATACTATTTTTAAGCATTATAGTATTATCAGGAATGCCACTTGTTATTATATTGTATCCTATTGAAAATGATTCATCTGTTTCAGAAAAATAGTTATACACACTTTCTTCAAGTAAATCAGTGATTCCGTTTATTGATGTAGTGCCCCGTAGATTATTTTCAGATAGCATGTTAACTAATTTTAACCGTTTTTCTGCTAAAGTTGACTTTTGACTAGGATTAATTATAACATAATCAATATTTTCTTCATATCTTGATTCAATTATTGGATTTATCAAATAATAGATACTGGATACACCTCTTAAAATGTTATAATCTACTATAGTCATAGTCCGGTGAACAATTTCATTCCACATTGAAAGTCCATTTATTTTTTCAATAGTATTATTTTGTGATGTACTAAAAATAATACCTTTTTTATTAGATAAGTTACGGGGATTGTTATCTATAACATTAATGGTATATCTACATTTATCATCAAGTATTTCATTTTTCTTTTTTTTCCTGAATGTTTTAAATATTGGAAAATCTGATTGCATATTTTCTGATGTAACTTGAACAAGGGATAAGTCTTTTGTGAAAATACTAAATTTATTACGGCACAAAGGACATTTTTTCGATGATTTTAGAATACTTTTACAACAGCGTATACAAATATGGTGGTTACATGGATGAAGTTTTACTGGATAACTACGTATCGCTGTATATTTCTCCATACATATACAACATTCATGATTTAACTCATTCATAAAATTTATGCTAATAATAGTAATAAATATTGATAAATTTTTAGGTAAATATTTACTTAAGAATATATAGAGATATGTAATAATTATCAATGTTTAAACATCCAAACAATGTTTGCATGACATATTTTGAACATTTTAGATTATCAATAGGTTTTTCTTTAAAATTTACTATAGCAGCCTATAAAGCATTTATGCATGCACTAATACCAGATATATATATTACTTCTACAAGTGATGTAGTAAGTGACATTCAACATTTATTAGAAAAAAGCGGCTGTCATAAAAAAAATGAATCGTGAGATTATAGTTTACATATCATCAAAGCTAAGTTCATGTCTAAAATCGTGTACTTCCAAGCTATAATCAATATTATTAAGAGATTTTAGAGTTGGGGCTTCCTCGCTATCTGTATCATAATTAGAATCGCTTGCTGAAATAAGAGGCGGTGGTTCATCACTATCATAATCGTTATCATAATTATTCGAATCATTATAAGTTTCCGTATTAAGATTACAATTTGGAACAACTATTGAATCGTCTGTACCACCATAGTTAATACCATTCTGAAGTTCTATATTAAACGATGAATAGTAATTTTTTAATACAGGGTCTTTTGTTAGAATAGGAAAGTTTGTAATAGGTCCAGTATTGTTAACAATATCTCTAAGCATAAATAACTGTCCCGAACTGATTTCTGGACAATTATCAATAGGTACATAAATAGGGTCTGATTCGTATGATTCGCGGAAATTAGAGATATTATCACAATATGAACCCATTGTAGCAGCAAAATAGGGACTGAGTTTGCAGGATACTAAATCGATGGCTTTACTCCAATTGAATTCATCACTTGGAATGTATTTGTGAATATTAAGAATAGTGAAGTATACGTGTTCAGTCATGTTATGTTAAAATCAATCTCAAAATTCAAATATTAATCAAATTTTGAATAATTACATATTAAAATTAATTTTTTTATAATGAATTCTTTATAAATAAATTATTAATTACCTTCTGGTGCAGGTGGTGTATTATCAGGCTCTGTTGATGAATTTTCATTAGCTTTTTTTTCGGCTTCGGCAGCCTGTTCTTCGAGTTGTTTTAGTTCATCTTCTGTAATAATCTCACTTGAAATTAGTTCTATTCTTTTAACACAGCGAGTTGAAAATTTATAGTTTTCTTTTAAAAACTGTTCTAAACGAGCACAGTATGATTTAAATGCAAACGTAAGACTACTTTGTTGTTCTTTAAGGTTAAGAATTAAATTACCAACTGAAAACCCTCTTTTTTCATTATTTTCAGCAGCAGTGATTCTTTCTGAAAAGGTAGCTATATCACTTGATAATTCATATAAGTTACGCTCGGTAACTGATAAAAGAGCAAATACATCTGACATGACAAATGTTACTGATTCATCGTCGGAATACTCGGCAGCTCCAGAGAATTTGTTTCTTTTAATCTCTTCGTTACTAATATCCATAGGATTATTTTCTATTTCTATACATTTATCTACTATGCCTTCTGTGTATTTGTACAGGTCTTTGTATATTTTCTTTAAATAGGTTGCTTTTTGACTTTCAAAAAAATTCTTATCCAAAGTCATTGTATCTTTTTGGAATCCAAGGGTATCAAGGGATGTTCCTATATCATAACCTCTTGCTTTATCTCTATCAAGTTGTCCTACAACATTAGTTATTTCATTAATGTCACTCTTAAGATTGTTAATAAATCCGTCCATTACATTGTATTTTTCAGATATTTGATTTACAATAGTTCTATATAGATGAGTTTTTATAAGATCATTCAGTTCGTTATTTACGGGTTTGATGGATGTCATCTTATATTATATAAGTACAAAGTTTTTTTTGCGTAAATATAAAATTTCCGCATCATAATATCCATAATAAATTTATTTGAAATTTAATTAAGATATTTATAATCCTAATAAATAATGTCATTAGAGATTAAATGAATAAAGATTCATTAGATATATTTAAGAAATACTCAGACAAACCATCTACAAAAAACAGTGCTATAGTAAGTGTAGTAGATAGCTACGACCACCGCGAAGTAAGTAGGGAAATAAATGATTTTAATATTGAACTAAGAAAACAAAAAATAACATGCGATAAATTTGATAATAGCAAAGAAGATATGCTTGAAAAATGCCAATTGTTTATTGAATCCAATAAGTCTATTATTCAACAACAAATAGAGCAACTTCATTTTCTTGAGATTGAATTGCCTAAATATGTTCTTCAAAATAAAGAAAATGCTGAAACCGATAGTGAATTGAATGAACTATTAAAGTCCAAAGAGTACATTGATATTACAGATAAAATACGCACAATAAAAAGTACTATACATAAATTAAAATCTTTTTTAGTGGAAGAGGGTCTACACAATTTTTAGATGACTTATTAGAGATAGTGTATATATATTACATTATAAATTGTATAGACCATAGCAATAAAAGATGCCACTATTGTATCATCTTATAAGTATTTATACATAGAGAGATTATAGCTCTCTATGCATAATTATTCTCAAAAAAAATTTGATTTAATTTTTTTTTTTCTGTGTATGGTAGAATATAGTATGTCTGCACAGACTATCACCCCCACCAACGATTCCGAGATTGTAACTATTCCATTTGCTCCTGGTAAGTGCGAAGAAGTTAAGCAAAATACCGAGGCGTGTCTTAATAAGTTTTGTGAATTAGTAGCGCATAAATTCGGCCTTGAAATCAACGACGTAAAGAAATGTATTCCAGATAATATCGAATATAAACCTAAACAAAAAACCAAGAGGGCAAGCGGGTCTAGTGTGGTAGAGTGGGAATCGGTAACTTCTAAAAGTGAACTTAGTGCTATGAC